>JAABUJ010001283.1_pt1 | contig 38088 bp, 35 predicted proteins | sample 5559131 | NCBI WGS metagenome assembly JAABUJ01 (sample SAMN10711875, study PRJNA513366) | rock metagenome | isolation source: Antarctica rocks | place: Antarctica: Victoria Land, Mt New Zealand nord | collected 2016-01-07 | reverse complement strand
ACACCACCTCGCTCACCAAACCTTCACCGACATGCACGCGCTCGACCAGACTATCCACGAAGCCGTGAGCGCTCTCAACCAAGAGCGCATGGTCGCTCCGTTGGCCAAGTCACGAGTCTCTGCTTAGAAAGGACCGCTCCATGGACCCGCTCGGGCCTCAAGTGAACTTCCGCTCTCTGTCGCTGAAGGACCTGCTCGACGCGCGCGAGACATACCATTGGCACTTGATGAACAAGGCCAACGTCATCGGGACGGCGGTCGGGGCTTACTTGATCCGCGACTCGAACGCTTCGGAAACGCGAAAGCAGCCCCGTACTTTCCAGAACTCCCAGGTCCGCGACACCTCCTGGCCGTGCGTGCTGGTCCTCGTGCGCGATTGGGTCGAGGCGAGTGGGTTTGGGGGCGCCGACGGCCGGCTTGCCCCGCAGGATATGGTCCCCAAAACGCTCTACATGGCCGATGGGCGGACGGTCCCGGTGTGTGTCGTGCAGGTCAGCCCGGCGGAGGTGCCGGCCGCTGCGCCTGCGGACATACGGTGGCCCAACAGCATGGTGGGCGGGGGCTTTCCGCTGACGGTCGAGGCCCAGGGAGAACGACGCGTGGCCAGTGTTGGCTGCCTGGTGACCGATGGCCATACCGTCTACGCCCTTACGAATCGGCATGTATGCGGACGGCCGGGCACGCCTGTGTCGGTGCAGACGCGTGGCGGCGTCGGTGTCGTGGGCCATGCTTCGGACCTGCAGCTGGCGCGCCTGCCATTCACGCAAGTCTATCCCGGGTTTTCCGGCCAGCAAACCTTTTCGACCTTGGACATCGGGCTTGTCGAGGTTGATGACATCAACGATTGGACAAGCCAGGTCTACGGCCTGGATGCGCCGGTCGGCCCGGTCGCCGACTTGAACGAGATGACTCTCAGCTTGCAGCTGATCGACCATCCGGTGGTCGCGTTCGGCGCTCATTCGGGCGCGCTCCACGGGCGCATCAAGGCGCTATTCTATCGATACAAGTCGCTGGGCGGTCACGACTACGTCGCAGATATGCTGATCGCGCCGGAGTCGGGTGGCGCGCAGACCGGCCCGGGCGACAGCGGCACCGTGTGGCACCTTCTGACCAACTTGCCGCACTCGATGTCGCCGCTGCTGCGGCCGCTCGCCGTCGAGTGGGGCGGCCAGGCCCTGGTGGGCAACGGAGGGACACGCCAGAACTTCGCCCTGGCCACCAATCTCGCCAAGGCATGCGATCTGCTGAACGTTGACCTCGTGCTGGAGCACAACGATGGCGCCGCCCCGTTCTGGGGGCAGGTCGGTCATTACAGCATCGCCGCCGCCGCCATTGCCGCCGTTCGGGACCGCGCGCTTGCGGCGCTGCTCGCCGCCAACCGCGAGCGCATCAGCTTCCTGCCCGACCAGCTCAGCGCCGACCAAATCCGTGCCAAGCTCGCCAACGGCAAATTCGTGGAGTTGGCCGATGTGCCGGATCTGGTCTGGAAGAAGGTGCCCAGCCGGGTGCCGGGCGGGCGGGACGTGACCACGAACGTGGGGCCGGAACATCCAAACCACTACGCCGACATCGATCGTCCGGGTGCCGACGGTCGGACGCTTCGCGATGTCTGCCTGGCCGACAAGTCGCAGGTCAAGGTGGCCGCCTGGCAAGCCTTCTACGACGGGATCAACAAGCGGGATTCGCGGGACCGCGGATTGCTGCCGTTCCGGGTCTGGCAGTTCTTCGACGCGATCGTGGCCGCCCTGCAGGCCGGAGACATCGCACGGGCGGTTTGCGGCCTGGGCGTGGTCTCCCATTATGTGGGCGACGCCTGCCAGCCGCTGCACGGTTCCATGCTGTCCGACGGCTACCGGGACCGCACGGAGCCTGGCGCCAAAGGCTGGCCCGGACGTGGAGTGCATTCCACCTACGAAGACAAGATGGTTGATCGCTTCGCCGCCGATCTGTTGGCCGCGATCGGCCCGGCGGCCGCCGGCGGGGCCGGGGGCGCCATCCCGCCGATCGCCACCGGCCAAGACGCCGCTTTTGCAACCATCACGCTGATGGACTTCTCGGCTCGAACCATCCCGCCAAGCGAGCTGTGCGACCGCTACATTCACTTGGGCGGCGGCACGTCTAAGCCGGTCGTCCAGGGATTATGGGATGCGTTTGGCCAACGGACCGCGACCGTGATGGGAGCCGGCGCAAACTTCCTAGCCGCGACCTGGGAGGCTGCCCTGGGAGTATCGGGCGTGACGCTAAGCACAGCTGAGACCTTTTTCGAGGCGACGCTGGCGACGATCTACCAAGATGCGACGTTTGTGCCGTCATACACGCTGGACCAGATCGGACCGCATCTCTTGACACCCACGACGTCCCACCGCGCCGCACGGGGAACCCGCGCGGTATCGACTTCTCCGGTTAAGACCTCAAGACGGAAGGCTCGTCAGCAGTAGATGCGCAGTGGCCCGCCGCACTCTCCCTGCAATTACGATGTCGATGCGACGCCAAATGTTTCCTGGTGAACAGGCGCATCTGGCTGCGTCAGCGCCCAGTAAGATGCGTCCAATCGGTCGGGTCCAAGATCAAGCAGCGTAAAGCCGTGCGTGTAGGCGCCATCCACCACGTCGAGCATGACGTGTGCCAGCACCGCTGGCGGGTCTGTGAGGCCGGGCAAAGGCGTCTCCGGTTCCGGCACGGCCTCCACGGGTATCGCGCCGTAGCCGATGTTGCGGCCCGCCGCCACGCCGCGATACGGCGCGTAGGCCCGCAGCCGGTGCTCATGGCCCCAGAACCAGGCGTCTATGCGCCCGGCCGCCGCAAGCCGGTCGTGGCTCGCCATGAGGTTCGGATTGACCGGGTCGTGCCTCGCCAGCGGGCCGATTTGCGCAAACGCAGAGAATGGTTGGTGGTGGGTGAGGAACACGGTGTGGCCAGGAAAGCTGCGCAGCTTGTCGGCGTGCCAGAGTTCCTCCGCCGGGTCGAGCCGGGTCAGAGCCGCCGCCTCATCGAACGGGTCGCGGTCGTGCAGGCCGGTGTCGGCGGCGAGGACTTGCCACGCGCGGTCGGGGCTGCGCAGGCAGAAGTAGCTGGCTGGTTGGCCGAGTTGGCGCAGCAGCCCGTAATAGCCGTCGCCGCCGCTGTAGACGTCGTGGTTGCCGCACAAGGTGAACAGCCTCTGGTCCGGCAGCGCGGCGCGCAGCGGGGCGAGGAAGTTGGCCTGGCACTCTTCCGCCGTGCCCGCGAAATAGATGTCGCCGAGGTGGATCACGGCATCCGGACGCTGGCGGGCGAGCAGGGCGGCGACCGCGCGCGCCTCGTCCGTGCCGGTGCCCCAGTCGGAGACCAACGCGACGCGCATGGCGGGGCGCGGAGCCGTCAGCACGAAGTCGCCCATCGCCGAATAGCGAACGTACGGAATCGGCCGGGGCTGCCCGTCCGGGCGTAGGGTGCGGGCGTAGTCGACCAGCGTCTCGGCCCAGAGCGGATCGCATCGCGAGAAGCTCAGCCGGTTTTGCAGCGCGCGCTGCCGGTCGGCGTCGCCGTCGATCACCGCTTCCAGCAGCTCCAGCCCGAGTCCGGCGCAGGTCATCGACGGGACCGCTATGCCGGAAGCTGGCGAGTAGCCGCGGGCTGGGTCACGGCGCGCGGCGACCACGTGGGCCGCCGCTTGCGGCAGCGGGTGGTCGGCAGGGTCCGTGCCGGCGCCGGGGCTACGGCGCGCCACGGCGGCGGCGGCGGATTGAAACAGCGAAAGGACCGGATCACGGGCGGTCGGAAAGGGCTTCGGCATGCCGCAGGCTAGCCGAACCGGGGCGGCTTAGGCGCATGTCAATGCCGTGACGTTGCGCCAGTGGCGAGTCAGGCTGGCAGCGTGTAGCAGCGCTCGATGGTATCGCGTATCTGTTGACGCGCCTCGTCGGCCTTCGATGTGCCCTGTTCAATCTCGCGCACGGCGGCGCTCAGCTCCGTGTCCTTGATGCTAGTTTCGATCCAGCCGGAGAAGTCGCCGCGTTCGCGGTGCCATTCCCAGGTGGCGTCGTCAACGCCGTCCGCCATCTCCAGGAACATCATCAGGTTGGTGGCGCGCAGGCGCAGCTTGCCTTCGGGGCCGCGGAAGAAGAACGCCTTGTCGTCGCCCAACGTGCCCTCGGCGTATTTGCGCAGATGTCGCCGCCGCGCCGTCGTGCCTGGGATGACCTTGAAGCGACGGGGCGCTGGGTCGGACAACGACAAGGTCAGCACCTCGCCCAGCGCCACCCCGTCGGCACCTTCGGGCTCCGGCAGGCTGTGCGCCCGGGCGAACACGGCCAGTGCCGCCCGGGCCTCGGCGCCCACCGCCATCACCCGGTCCACGCAGTCGAGCGTGCGGGGCGACAAGGACTCCGGCCGCACGGTCACGAACAGGAAGCCCTTGAGGCCGCTGGGCAGGGCCGTCGCACCTGGGTCCCAGCTGGAGGGAAGCATGTGGTGCGCCTCGTCAATCACGATGAAATGCGGCCGCCCGGTGCGTTCCCGCAAGGCCAGCAACTCCGGCAGCAGGCTGGCGAGATAACCCGGCCGATCGGGTAGCGGCACCGCCAGCAGGTTCACCGCGACCGAGGTGGCGGTCTTGTGCAGGATCTCCAGCACCTCTTCGGTCCGCGCCGCCGCCTGCGCGCTGCCGACGGCAACGGTGTTGCCCATGCCGCCGTAGTCACCCTCGGGGTCCATGACGACGAACTGGAAATCGTTCTCAGCCAGTCGTTCCAGCAGCCCGGTGATCAGCGTGGTTTTCCCGCCGCCGGAGATGCCGGTCAGCAACAGGCTCTGCCGTACTGGGACAAGGGCAAGACCAGGCACCTCCTCGCCCTCCAGTGCAGCCGCCAGAACAACCTGCTGCCGCGGGTTGGTCTCATCCACGTCAGCCAAGTCGCTGGCCAGCCAGCGGTCCACCAGCTCCGCCACGCCCTCTCCCCGCTCGCCCCGCGTGACCAGGGCGGCAGCGTCCTTCAACCGCGGCAGGGCGTTCGCGACGGCGACCGGCATCCCGCACAGGTTCAGGAACGCGAAATCGTTCTCAGCATCTCCAACCGCGACCACGTTACGGGACGATACCTCGAGTTCATCGAGAGCCGCCCGCAAACCGCTTTCCTTGTTGACGCCGGCGGGCAGCACCATCACGGCGCCCTTGTTGAAGATGATTTGCAGCTCCAGCCCCATCTCGCGGATGGTGGCCAGGACCTTGCCTTCGTTCGGCTCCCAACTTGCCACAATCACCCGTCCCACTGACAGCGGCGAGACTCCGGCCTCACGCAGCCGCTCGGCGAACTCCGGTGGTGGCGGGGGAGCAAGCGCTCGCTCCTCCTTGGTCGCGGGCCAGTAGAGCACGGCCCCATTCTCGGCCACGACAATGTCGAACAGGTCGAGGCGCGGCATACAGCGGACCAAGTCGTCCAGCTCCCGCCCGGTCACGAGCACCAAGCGCCGACTGGCGCCGCGCAGGCGGTCGAGCGCGGCCAGTGTCGGATCGTCGACCTCGCCGTTATGGGCTATGGTGCCGTCATAATCCGTGGCCAGCGCGACGTAGTGCATTGTTCTTATTACCACTCGGGCGTCGCCCGCACCCGCGACAGTTCTGTGGCAGTGAAGCAAAATCCGGGCACTTGCGCCGGCTTCTGTAGGCTAACTCGCGAGCAGGTAGTAGAGGCACCCGGAGAGCAGGATCGTCACCGGCAACGTCAAAATCCACGCCAGGATGATGCTGCGCACCGTCCCGCCTTGCAGCCCGGCACCCGATCCGGTCATCGTGCCGGCTACCCCGGAGCTGAGGATGTGCGTCGTGCTGACCGGCAGGCCGGAGAACCCGGTCGTCCCGATTAGCACCCCGGCCACCAGCTCTGCCGAGGCGCCCTGGGCCGGCGTCAGGTGCGCCTTGCCGATCTTCTCGCCAATCGTCGTCACGATCCGCTTGTAGCCGACCATGGTGCCGATCCCGAGGCACAGCGCGCTGATGACCCGCACCCATACCGGCGCGTACTCCACCGATCCCTTCAATTCCGTGCGGGACTTGTTCGCCGCCGCCTTCTCGGCGTCGGGCAAGCCCGCGGCCTCCGTCACCGTCTTCAACTCCGACGTCACGCGATAGACGTCGTTGCGCAGGCCGACGCGGTCGCGCTCCGGCACGTCGCGCAAGGCTTGGACACTGTGGAACCGGGTGGCCAGCCGCTGCGCCGCCTCCGTGCCCAAGCCCTTCTCGTCGTCGCCATGCTGCTGGATGAGCGGGACGGCGCGCTCGGCCGCCTGGGCGATCGCCGGCATCCGGTCCGGCCCCACGGCCATGTTCAGCGCGTAGACCGCTGGGAACAAGCCGATGACCGTCAGCATGATCAGCCCGATGCTCTTCTGCCCGTCATTCGACCCGTGGGTGAAGCTGACACCGCTGCAGGTCAGGATCAGCAGTCGTCGCACCCACCAGACCGGTGGGGTGTTCGGATTGGCGGGCCTGAACAGCGCCTTGTTCCGGCCCAGCACAAGCTGGGCCGCGTGGAACAGCAGCCAGGCGCCGGCAAACCCCAGCACCGGTGACACCAGCAGCGCCTTCAGCACCGACCAGACCTGTCCCCAGTCCACGCCGTGGCCAAAGCCGCGTGAGGCCAGGACCGAGTTGGCGACGCCCACGCCGATCAGTTATCCAACGACGGCGTGCGACGAGGAGCACGGAATGCCGAGCAGCCACGTCCCCACGTTCCAGACCAGCGCCGAGGCGAACAGCGCGAACAGCATGGCGATCGCCGGGTTGCCGTTCGGCGGGCTGAGCACGTCGGGCGGCAGCAGCTCCACCAGGGTGTAGGCCACGGCCACGCCGCCCAGCAGCACGCCCGAGAAGTTCATCACGCCCGAAAGGATCACCGCCGGCACGGGCTTCAGCGAGTGCGTATAGATCACCGTGGCGACCGCGTTCGCGGGTAATTGCTCACGTCGCTTGGCGTTTGGAGATCATGAGACGGTTGGGAGCGGTGATCCTTCAAGAGTGAGACGGATGGCATCGATGGCGCGGATTGAGCGGCGACGGCCGGTTTCGACGACGGACCTGATGTCGGCGTAGAGGACGGCACCCCATTGGCTTCGGAAGCCGTTGGTGATCTTGCGGTAGACCGCGCAGGGGCGCAATGCCCGCTCCGATGCGTTGTTGGTGGCGCTGATCGCCCGGTTCGTCACGAAGACGAAGAGATGGCGGCGGGTTTTCTTGATCATGGCCTGAAGTTTGACGCCAGCCGGCGTGATTGGCCTCAAGCTCATCAGGCGATCAAGCCGCCGATCGAGGTCGGCCTGGTAGGTGGCGAGCGTGGCGTCGGCGAGGCCGTCACGCCGTCGCCCGATGGCGCAGGCCCGCTTGAGCAGGCTCTTCACGCCCGGCGCGAGAACCCCATCGCCGGCGTCGATGGCGTATTGCACGTCGCGGATGAGATGGGCGAGGCAGACCTGATGCTCGCGCCTCGCCCAGCCCATCTGGCCGCCGTAGCGATCCGAGATCCAGTAGTCCGGACGCCAATCGCCGAGGAACGCCTCGACAACCGCCTTGGCGCGGTGTCTGGCGGCGACAAAGACCGCGCTGTCGTCATGGTGGAACACCCACAGCCACCAGTTCGAGCTATGGCCGAACCTGGGTGACGACGGATTGAGAAAGGCGGCGTATCGAGGTGGGTGGAAGCCTGCCTGAACCTCCCGAAGGAGCGATACGCCACGATGAGCAATAGCACGGTTATTTCCCTCCGTCAGCCCGACACGGTCGACGACCCACTGACGGCCGTTCTGCGCAGCGGCGCCCGCCGCCTGTTAGGGTTCATCCGAAGATAACTGCCTTGGGTGGTGGTGCGTTCGTTTCGGCGGGGTGGATCGTATAATTCCATTCGCCGTGGAACGCATCGCGGGTGATATTGAGACTATCCATCGCGCGGTCGGAGACGACGGTTCCCTTCGTGTAGAGGGTGCTGTCCAGTTCGCATCGCACGGTCAGCCCGGTGTTGGTTGTAGTTGCCGCGATCAGGTCGACGATGACGCGGTAGCTGACGAGCGGCTCGGCCTTCCAGTTCATCGTGATGAACGAGAACAGCCGATGCTCTGTTTTGTTCCACTTGCTTGTGCCTGGCGGCAGGTGGCGCACCACGATGTCGATGCCAAGTTCGGTGGCGAGGCATTGCAATTTGATCTTCCACAGCCGCAAGCGCGAGCCGTTGCTGCCACCGCCATCGGCTGTGATGGTTAACCGCGTGGCGAGGGGATAGCGGTTTCGGCCGACCTCGCGCCACCAGCAACGAATGGTGTGCACGGCGAAAGTCGCGGTGTCGTTATTCATGCCGACGCCAACCCAGCCGGCGTTGGCCGCGAGATCGTAGACACCGTATGGCGCCGCCCGGCCGAGTTCCTCGATCAGGAAGTCATGCACCCGGACTTCCTCCGGCTCGCCTTGCGGGCGCCACGCCCGACCGGCGTTCTTGAAATCCCCGACGAGTTCCTTCTTCTTCGTGTCGACCGAGATCACAGGCTCGCCCTCGGCCAAAGCGGCGCGCACGCTCTCGTTGAGATGCTTGAATTGGGCGTCGCGATCCGGGTGGCCGTCGCCTTCACGCGTCTTGCGATTGGCCTGCAGGCTGAACTTCTGCCGGTGCAATAAGTCAGCGACAGCGGAGCGTCCGATCTTGTGGCCCATGGCCCCCAACGCGCTCGCCAATTGCGACAGACTTTTGCAGGTCCAGCGCAGCGGTGACATCGGATCACCGCGCGCGTCCGGCTCCACCATCGACAGGAGATCGGCCAGCAGCGTCGCATCCTTGTCCACGAGCGGTTTGTCGCCACCACCTGCCCGGCGAACCCGGTTTGGAGCGAGTTGGTCCACGGCGGACATCTCCGCCACGCCCCGTCCAATCGTGCTTGCCGCAATGCCGGTCGCCCGCGACACCGCAGCAATGCCACCATACCCGGCAGGGCGGGCTTCCGTCGCGGCGAAGATGCGCCTGCCGCGCTCGTCCAAGTGTGCCGAAAGAGCGAGAAAGCGTTCACGAATCGCGGTGACATCGGTCATCGCTACGGTGTAGCGATGCCAACCGCGCCGAAGGAAACCGCCACGCCCACCGATCAGCGCAACGCGATTCAGTTATCTTCGGATGGGCCCTTAGGTCCGACGACCTGGACGAGATCCTGCATGAGGCATGCCGCCTGGCGGGAGACGCCCTGGGCACCGATCTCGCCAAGGTCGTGGAGCTGCAAGCGGACGGCAAGACCTTGCTGGTGCGCGCAGGCGTCGGTTGGCAGCCAGGTGTCGTCGGAGAGGCCACCATCACGGCCGAGCACGACACCTCGGAAGGCCACGCTCTGCGGACCGGGGAGCCCATGATCTCCCCCGACATCGCGACCGAGACGCGGTTCAAGTACGCGCAGTTCCTGATCGACAACGACGTCCGGGCAGTTGCCAACGTCCTCATCATCGGCGGGCACGGAAAGCCGCCGTTCGGCATCCTCCAGATCGACAGCAAGGTGCCCCGCCAGTTTACCGAGAGCGACACGTTGTTCCTGCGCAGCTACGCCAACCTGCTGGCGGGTGCCGTGGATCGCATTCGCGTCATCGGGGAGGTACGCGATGGGGAGACGCGCCTTCGTAGCGCATTGGAGGAGAGGGTGGCCGAGCGCACTCGCGAGCTGGTGGAGGCGAACGCCAGGCTGCAAACCGAGGCAGAGGAGCGCGGGCGGGTCGAGGAGACGCTGCGCCAGTCGCTCAAGATGGAGGCTGTCGGCCAGCTGACCGGGGGGCTGGCGCATGATTTCAACAATCTCCTGGCTGGCATTTCCGGCAATCTGGAGCTGATGCGCATCCGCACGGGCCAGGGACGCACGGCGGAGATCGATCGCTACATCGAGGTCGCGATGGCCTCGGTCAATCGCGCTGCCGCGCTGACCCACCGCCTGCTTGCTTTCTCTCGTCGCCAGACGCTCGACCCCAAGCCGACCGACGTGAACCGACTGGTCGGCGGCATGGAGGAGCTGTTCAGCCGCACTGTGGGGCCAGGCATCGAGGTCGAGACCAGGACGGCGGGCGATCTGTGGCCAGCCCTGTGCGACCCGAACCAGCTGGAGAACGCGCTGCTCAACCTGGTCATCAACGCGCGCGACGCCATGCCCGATGGCGGGCGCCTGCTGATCGAGACAGCGAACAGCGTCTTTCCCGATTGGCGGGGAGGGTCCAACAGCGTGCCGCTAGGGAAGGTGCCCGCCGGTGAATACATGGGCCTGTTCGTCACCGACACCGGCATGGGCATGCCTCCGGACGTGATCGCGCGCGCCTTCGACCCTTTCTTCACGACCAAGCCGACCGGGCAGGGCACAGGCCTCGGCCTGTCGATGATCTACGGCTTCGTCCAGCAGTCGGACGGCCACGTACTCCTGAGCAGCGAGGCGGGCCAGGGCACGATGGTGTCGATCTACCTGCCCCGGCATCTCGGGGCGGCGGACCGCGTGAAGGAAGCCGGTGCGACAACCATGCCGCCGCAGGCGGAGACGGGCTCGGTGGTGCTGTTGGTCGAGGATGAGCTGGCCGTGCGGATGGTCGTCATCGAGGTGCTCTCGGAGTTGGGTTACACGGTGCTGCAGGCCAGTAACGGACAGTCCGCCCTAGCTGTCGTGAACTCCGGGGTTCGCATTGACCTTCTGCTCACCGACATCGGCCTGCCCGGTGGCATGAACGGGCGGCAGCTCGCCGACGCGGCACGGGAGCGCAGTCCCGGCCTCAAGGTGCTGTTCGTCACCGGGTATGCCGAGAGTGCAGCCGTCGGTAGCGGCCAAATGGAACAGGGTATGGAGGTCATGACCAAGCCCTTCACGCTGGAGATGCTCGCGGCCAAGGTTCAGGGAATGGTTCGCGAATGACCAGCGGGCCGCTACAACTTCTCAGGCGCCTTGGCATGGAGAACAGAAAACCACTGCTAAAGTCCGAACAGGACCAGTTCCTGCTTGCCTCCTTCACGCCCCGGTAATGAGGTTCTTGATGCGGCTGGCCAACACCTCCATCGCGAACGGCTTGGTCAGCACGTGCATGCCAGGATCGAGGTGCCCGTGGCTGAGCACGGCGTTCTCCGCGTAGCCAGTGATGAACAGCACCTTCAGGTCCGGGCGGCCGACACGGGCCGCGTCGGCCAGCTGCCGGCCGTTCATCCCGGGCAGGCCCACGTCAGTGACCAGCAGGTCGATGCGCACGTCGGACTGCAGTACCTGGAGGCCGGCCGTGCCGTCGGCCGCCTCGATCGCGGTGTAGCCCAGGTCCTCCAGCACCTCGGTCACCAGCATGCGCACGGTCGGCTCATCGTCCACGACCAGCACCGTCTCGCCCTGCTCCGCACGGGGAGCACCAGCCAGTTCTGTCGGCAGCTCCGCATTCTCCGCCTGGCCGTGGTGCCGCGGCAGGTAGAGGCACACCATCGCGCCCTGGCCGGGCTCGGAGTAGATGCGCGCCTGACCGCCGGATTGGCGGACGAAGCCGTAGACCATGGACAGGCCAAGACCCGTGCCCATGCCGATCGGCTTGGTCGTGAAGAACGGGTCGAACGCGCGCGCGACGATATCCGGCGTCATGCCGGTCCCGTTGTCGCTGACGCAGAGCGAGAGGTACTGCCCGGGCGAGAGGTGGCGCTCGCGCGCGCCGCGCTCGTCGAGCCAGCGGTTGCCGGTCTCGATGGTGAGCCGGCCTCCGCCGGGCATGGCGTCGCGGGCGTTGACGCACAGGTTCAGCAACGCGTTCTCGAGCTGGTTCGGGTCGACGAGGGTGGTCCATAGCCCGCCTGTCCCGACCACCTCGACGGTGATCTCCGGCCCGACGGTGCGGCGAACCAGATCCTCCATACCAGCGATCAGGCGGTTCATGTCGGTGGGCTTCGGGTCGAGCGTCTGCCGGCGCGAGAAGGCCAGCAACCGGTGCGTGAGCGCCGCGGCGCGCTTCGACGCGCCCTGGGCGGCGGTAATGTAGCGCTCCAGGTCATTGATCCGGCCCTGGCTAATGCGCGCCTGAAGCAGCTCCAGGCTGCCGGAGATGCCGGCGAGGAGGTTGTTGAAGTCGTGTGCCAGACCGCCCGTGAGCTGACCCACCGCCTCCATCTTCTGTGCCTGGCGCAGTGCCTCTTGCGCGCTCTCGAGTTCCGCAGTCCGTTCGCTGACGCGCTGCTCCAGCTCGGCGTTCGCCTTCTGCACCGCCTCGAATAGCCGCGCGTTGTCGATGCCGATCGCGGCCTGGGCCGCCAGGCCCGTCATCACGCGTTCAGCGCGTTCGCCGAAGATGTCGGGCTTTTCATGGCCGAACAGCAAGCCACCGATGACTTCTCCCGACCGCGAGATGACCGGAACCGCAAGGTAGCTGCGCACTGGCAGATGGCCCGCTGGCATCCCTGAATGAGGAGCGTTCTTGCCGTAGCGCGCGTCCTTGAGGATGTCGCCCGAACGGATCACGCCCTCACCATGAAAGGTAGGCGCGAACACCAAGGTGGGGCGCGGCATGCCGAAGTGCTCGAAGTCGCTACGCTTGGCACCGGAGAGCGAGTAGAGCATGAAGCGCTCGCCGCTCTCTTGCAGCACGTTGTAGAAGAACGCGCCGAATTGCGCGCCGGTCAGCTCGACGCCCGCATCGACGACGCGCTGGACGAGCATTTTGAGATCAAGCTCGGCCGCCACCTGCGTGCCGGTGCGGTTGAGCAGTTCGAGCGCGTGGCTCTCGCTGGCGAGCCGGTCGCGGCTCTCGCGCAACGCGTCCTCCGCCCGCTTGCGATCGGTGTCGTCGCGGACGGTGAGCACGGCGCCGATCTGCCGGCGCGTCTCGTCGAGCACAGGCCTGGCGTTGCCGACCGCCAGCACCTCGCTGCCATCCGGCCGGCGAATGCGCCAGCGTGCCTCCTGGACCGTCTCGCCGCGCACGGCCCGCGCCAGCGGCAGGTCGAGGGAGCCGTAGGGACGGCCGTCCTCAGTCAGCAGGCTGTAGGTCGCGCTGTAGGCGTCCGGTGCTATATCGAGCCGGCTCACGCCGTGAAGGCGCGTCGCCGCGTCGTTGATGAGCGTGATCCGTCCCTCGGCATCCGTGACGATCACGCCCTCGGCGAGCTGGCCGAGGGTCGCGGCCTGCTGGGCGGCCAGGGTCCGCGCCTGCGCCTCATTCCCGCGCAGACGCTCCTCAGCGTGCACGCGCTCCGTCACGTCGGAACCCTCGACGAATATGCCGGTTATCCGGCCCTCCCCGTCGGTGACAGGCTGAAATACGAAATCGACGACGCGCTCCTCGACGGCACCGTTCGGTACGCGCTGCAGGCCGACCTTCATGGCGGTGCCGCTGAAGGCCTGGCCCGTCGCGAAGACTGTGTCGAGCAGTTCGAGGTAGCCCTGTCCTTCGATCTCGGGCAGCGCCTGGCGGATCGGCTTGCCGATCACGTCGCGGTGCCCGACGAGTTGCAAATAGGCCGGGTTGACGAGATCGAACACGTGTTCCGGCCCGCGCAGCATTGCCATGAAGCTGGGCGCCTGAGCAAAGAGCTGCTCGAACTTCTCACGTTCAGCCAGGTTGCGGCGCTCGGCGAGCACCTGCCCCGTCGTCTCCCTGCACGGGCAAAAGATGCCGGCAACCCGGCCGCTCTCGTCGCGCACGGGCGTGTAGGAGAAAGCGAAGTGTGTCTCCTCCGGGTAGCCATTCCGGTCCACCACGAGCATGATGTCGTCCATGTGGACCGCCTCGCCGGCATAGGCCTGCTCGACGATAGGCACGAGGTCGTCACGGATCTCCGACCATACCTCGAGGAGCGGCCGTCCGAGGGCGTCCGAATGCTTGCGCCCGAGGATCTCGGCGTACCCGTCATTGTAGAGCAGCGTGCGCTCGGCGCCCCATGCGACGAACATGGGCTGCCCGGAGCCCAGTATGACCGTCACCAGTGTACGCAACGCGACCGGCCAGGCCGCGGGCCTGCCGAGCGGGGTGGCAGACCAGTCGTGCTCCCGCATGAGCAAGCCCACCTCGCCGCCGCCGACGAGGAAATCCGGCCAGGCTTGCTGGTCCACCTACGTGCGCTCCGAGTTCTGTGGCGTGCCGACATCCCGTCCTTGTTCTGCCGGTGCGTCCTTCCGCGGTGCAGTCCACTCCGGCAAGTGCAGGGAGGCGCGCATCACCTCGCTCGCAATCCCGTAGCGGCCCACGGCAACGTGGAGGGCGATGGGCTGTCCCATCTCGGGTGCGAGGAATACGTTCAGATTCATGCGTCGAATGACTCTGCTTCTCAAAAACATCCAGGCTGCAATGCCACAATGTACAGCTTGCACGCAACTGGAACGATGGTTTCATTATAGGATTTCAACCAAGGAAATCTTGCTGGAAACTGAGTGAGCTTGAAGGACAACAATGTGCCGTCCCATTTCATCAAACGCCCAACTGATAGGGTGGAACAGGCTTCGCGCTCCGCCGTGTGCCAGCATCGCAACGCCCCGAGCGGCTGTTCCTCCTCAGCTCCGTTGCCAGGGGCTGCACTGCCCGCATGAACGCAGCCGCCTCCTTCATCACCACCGCTGACCTTACCCGTGACCTGAGAGATTTGGGCGTACCGGAAGGAGAGGTATTGATGGTACATTCCTCCCTCAAAAGTCTCGGCCGGGTTCTTGGCGGCGCACCCGCCGTCATACGTGCGCTCCTCGCGGCACTTGGTCCGCGTGGAACCCTGGTCATGCCAGCCTTCTCGCCGGAGGTGTCGGACCCCGTGCGTTGGGCCGAGTGGTCCCTTGCTGGTGCGGAGCTGGAACGCGCCCGTGCCAGCGTGCCCGCCTTCGACCTGGACACCACGCTCACGACCATGGGCCTCATTCCTGAAACCTTCCGGCGCCGGCCCGGGACGATCCGCGGGCCGCATCCACAGGTCTCGGTGTGCGCGCTTGGCCCGCAAGCCAGCGAGATCGTGACGCCCCATGCATTCGAATGGGGCCAAGGTGCGGGATCGCCCTTTGATCGGCTCACCGCATTGGATGCCGGCTTGTTGCTGCTCGGCGTCGGGTTCAACCGCGCGACCCTGCTGCACTACGCCGAAAGCCGCATGGCCGTATCGGCGTAAGAAGACCCGCCGTATCCCGTTCGGCGACGGGGAAGCGCGTCAGTGGGCGAAAGTGCCCTGCATCGGTGACGACCTCAACACTCATTTCCCGCCAATCGGCACAGCTTATCTCGCGACGGGTCGCGCCCGGACGGGGCAGGTCGGTGCCGCTGACGGTTCTGTCGCAAGTTCGCGGAGCATACGAGACAGTTCAAGGAACAATGGATTGTGCTATCCTGCAAGGGAGTAGAACTGCTGCGCTGGACGCAGCTTTCCTTTGGAGCGCAGTTGCCCCTTGCGGATCATGTGCATGATCTCGATGCCCGCGATGGTGATCGCCGCTGACCAGAACTTTTTGAACCCCAGCATCGGCCTTGTGATTCGTTTGATTGCCCGATGGTCCTGCTCGACGATGTTGTTAAGGTATTTGACTTGGCGGATCTCGATGCCGGCATCATCTTCTAGGTTATAGCTCTGGATCGCCGCAATGTTGGCCCCGCTTTTGTCTATGGTGATCTTATCGGGAACACCATGCCGACCGACCGCCTTGTAAAGGAAGCGTAGCGCCGCCTTGCGGTCGCGCCTGGCAGTCAGCAGGAAGTCTACCGTAGCGCCAGCCTTGTCGACCGCGCGATATAGATACTTCCATGTCCCCTTGATCCGCACGTAGGTCTCATCCATCCGCCAACTGCCGCCCACCGGACGCTTGCGCGCCAGGAACGCCTTCTCCAACAGCGGCACATATTTGAGAACCCAGCGATGCAGGGTGGAGTGGTCGACCTCCACGCCCCGCTCCTGCATCATCTCCTCGACCTGACGGTAGCTCAGCGGATACGCCACATACCAGCGTACACCCCACAGGATCACATCACGCTCGAAGTGACTGCCCTTGAACTCAATCGTCATCGTCTGCCCAACCCGAACCGGAGCCCAGATCCTATACCAGACCGTAGCCACGCCAAACTTGCGACAGAACCGGATTTGCCGCTAGGTGCGCCCGCGTCCGCGACCATGCAGTCAAGGGACCATGCTCAGGCATTCCCGTCGGTTGAATGCATCGGCTTCCAGATGGAGCGTTCGATCACAGTGGTGTCGGTAAAGTTCTTGACGTCATCCATGATGGGGGTCCGGTAGCAAAGGGTGCGCCAGGCGAAGCTGGCGCGGTCCAGCGGGTGAAAGTCCCGCCCGGGTAAGGTGTAGCGAGCCGCCCGGTAGCGAGTGTTGCAGGTCCGACCGGTAACGGCGGGGCTGAAGCGTACACAGCGATTGTGTGAGGAATGGGATTGAGCCACGAAATCACTGAAGTTGCAGAGGCCGAGCCTGTCCGTTGTGGTGAAGGCAACATGAACGGCGCCGTTATGCGAGGCGCCGCCTGTAGCGCGACGCGAAGGATGTCCGGCCAGCGACACCAAGGATGGCCGGTCGCTGCGCCCTTTGCTGATAGTCTTGCCGGCGCGCGGCGACAAGGAGATATGTCACTGCGCGTGACGAGCCGCTGAGTGTGTTGGGTTGTTCTACTGGTTCGTGTCGCGCTTGGTGTCGCTGGAAGGCTTTGGCTTACGTGCGGCGCGCTCGACGGCGGCACGGCGGCGGTAGCTTTCGACGTTCATCTCGAAGATGGTCGAGTGGTGAACCAGGCGATCCACGGCCGCGAGCGTCATCGCGGCATCCGGGAAGACGCTGGTCCACTCGCCAAAGGGATGGTTTGCGGTCACCAACAGGCTGCGCCGTTCGTAGCGCGCAGCTATCAACTCGAACAAAACCGAGGTTTCGGCTTGGTCTTTCCGGACGTAGCAGAGATCGTCCAGGATCAGCAGATGGTATTTGTCCAGCTTCTCGATGGCGCTCTCCAGTGACAAGGACTGTCGGGCCTGCTGCAAGCGCTGCACGAGGTCAGTGGTTCGCGTGAACAGGACGCGGTAGCCGTTCTCGACCAGGGCGTGTCCGAACGCGGCCGCGAGATGGGACTTGCCGGAGCCGCTCGGGCCGAACAGCAGCACCGTGCCGCCCGTGGCGATCCAGTCGTCGCCGCTGGCCAGGGCGCTCACATGGGCACGGCTGATCATGGGCAGGGCGGCGAAGTCCATGCCGTCCAATGTCTTGCCCGGCGGCAGCCGTGCCTCGATCAGGTGACGCTGGATGCGTCGCTGGGAGCGCTCGGCCAGCTCCAGTTCGGCTAGCGTGGCCAGCAGTCGTGCCGTGGGCCAGCCTTCTCGATCCGCTCGCTCGGTGAAGGCGGGCCATAGGGCGGTCATGGTCGGCAGCCGCAGCTCGTTGAGCAACAGCGGCAGCCGCGCGGTGTCGACCTTGATCGTGTCGCTGATCGTGTCGTTCATGCGACGGCTCCCATCGAGGGCAGCAGCGCGTCGTAGCTGGCTACCGGAGGAAGGTGGACCACGATCTCGGGCAGCGTCCCGGGGCTGGCGGCGAACCACACCTGCAACGCCGTCAGGTCGACCGCAAAGGGCGTCGTCGTGTCGACGCGCTGCTCGTGGTGCATCTGTTCGGTCAATTCAGCGGCCAGTTCGGCTTCGCAGCCGCGCTCGTGGGCAAGTGCTAGAAGTGCGACCATCGTTTTGCAGGCGACGCGCGGGTCGCCGCCGGCCAGCATGTAGATCGGCGTGGAAGAAGATTGACCCCCTATTGGAGTGCGCCCCTTGAGGTGGACAGATTGGGCGATCTAGATTGACCCCCCTTGCTGGGCTTCCGGAGAATGGAAGCCATGACAAAGCATCGATCCCATAGCGCGGCGTTCAAGCGGCAGGTCGCCGAAGAATTTATAGCGGGAGAAACGCTGCACGGCCTGTCGCAGCGACACGACATCTCACGCCAACTGATCCGGATTTGGGTCGGTAAGTTCGAAGCGGGTGCCCTGGATGAAGATGTCCAGGCCGCCGACCTTATCCAGGAGTACGAGGGCCGGATCGCAGCGCTCGAGCGGCTGGTGGGCAAGCAGGCACTCGAGCTCGATCTGCTAAAGGGGGCTTTGAAGCATGCACCCCGGCCGAAAAACGCGAGCACCTCCGTCGTCACCGGCCCCGTGGCGTCTCCGTCAGCAGGGGGTGCGAGCTGATGAGGCTCACGCGATCCACCTTCTACGACGCGTCGCCAGCCACGCTGCCCGACGTTGGGCTTCTCGCCCGGATCGGCGCGATCTGCGACGAGTTCGAATGTTACGGCTATCGACGGGTTGGGGCAGCGCTGCGCCATCAGGGCGTCGTGGTGAATGGCAAGAAGCTCAGGCGGCTGATGCGGGAGCACGATTTGCAGCCAAAACGGCGGCGGCGCTACGTCGTGACGACCGACTCCGACCATGATGGGCCGGTCGATCCCGACCTGGCCAAGGCCGTCGTTCCCGATCGCCCTAACCAGATCTGGGTAGCAGACCTGACGTACGTGGCCATTCCGGGCGGCTTCGTCTACCTGGCTGCCATCCTCGATGCCTGGTCGCGCAAGGTCGTCGGCTATGCGATCAGTCGCTCCATGGATGCTCGCATCGCCGTTGCAGCGTTAAAGGCGGCGATCAGGAACCGGGCTCCACCAAAAGGCTGCATTCACCATTCCGATCGTGGATCGCAATACGCGTCGGAGGTGTATCGCGCGCTGCTGGCTGCCCATGGCCTGACCGGCTCGATGAGCCGCCGCGGTAACCCGTATGACAATGCCAAAGCAGAAAGCTTCATGAAGACGCTGAAAGTCGAGGCCGTCTACCTGGCGGCCTACGAGACGTTCGAGGACGTCACCGCCGATCTTCCGCGTTTCATCGAAGACGTCTACAACTCACGACGGCTGCACTCGGCGCTTGGGTATCTCAGCCCCGTGCAGTTCGAAGATCAACACGCCCGGCAGACGGTCAAAACGGCGGCTTGATTCTGTCCACCACCAAGGGCGCACTCCAAAGGTGTCCGTGTCCTATTGCAGACCGTGAGCGATGCGCCGCGCGTCCGGCTGGCGTCTAAGCAGCCACATAGCGAGAACTCCGACAATGGGGCCAGGCACGAGCATCAGAAAGCTCCAGCGCCAACCAACAGCCGCCGCAAGCATGGGCGTGAGGCGGATCGAGACGACTGTCAGCGCGAAGCCCAGGCCGAGTTGCAGGGCGAGGGCAGTGCCCACCAAGCGCGGGTCGCACAGTTCGGTCGCCATGGCTGAGAACTGCGCACTGTCGGCGATGACGGTGACGCCCCACAAGACTGCGACCAGCAGGAACAACCAGGGCGGCCCGTCAAACACAAGGCCAATTGTGGAGGCGCAGAGGCCCGACAAGGTCATCATTAGCGCGGCCTGCGCAGTGCGACCAATGCGGTCGGCCAAAAGACCGCCACCGATTGAACCGATCACGCCAGACGCCACGACAGTGAAGGTCAGGAGCGAAGCTGCCTTTTGTCCGGGGAACCCCAGATGAGGTAACGCGGCGCCCGAAAAAGCCAGGAACCAGCCCCACATGGCATAAAGCTCCCACATATGGCCGAAATACCCTAGGTTCGCGAGCGCAAGGGGGCGGTTACGGATGACGGCGCCGAGACATCGTGGATCGAAAGTTGCCCGGCTAAACGGGAATGGCCCCTCGACCGCGAAAAGTAACATCAACGCAGCTCCTCCCACGGTTGCCACCGAGGAAGCCGCAACCACCGCCTGCCACGCAACCCGGTAGGTTAGCACCCGGATAAGATGCGGGAAGGCGGAGCCGAGCGTGAGCGCTGCGATCACGGTCCCAAGGGCGGTGCCGCGGCCGCGCTGGAACCATGTCGCAATCAGCTTCAGGGCGGGGGGATAGATGCCAGCCAGCGCGATCCCAGTCACCACGCGGGCGAGCATCAACAGCCCTACCGACGGCGCGACGAGCAGGTAGAGGTTGGCCGCCGCCGCAAGGATGGCGCTGGTCCCCATCAACTTGCGAAGGGATACGATGTCCGGCAGACAGACAAGGCTGGACGCCAAGGCGCCAAGGACAAAACCGATCTGCACCGTGTTAATTAGCCAAGGCGTCTGCGCGGTTGAAAAGCCCCACACCCGGACTAATTCTGGCGTGATTGCGGTAGCAGAGAACCACGTCGTCATCGACAGTACGACGCCGGCGCAGACCAGCCCGAGGACACGCCAGCGCGCATCATCGTTTTCTGCCCCCTGGGTTGCCCTCGAAGTCGTTGTCACAGGTGTCAGATCTTCAGTGCCACGGTGAAGGTCGTCGCAGTGCCGTCAAGACAAATATCGCCGGCCGCGTTGCGCACGGTCGTCTTCAGCGTGCAGATAGGCTTGTCCTCGCGGACGGTTAGTACCTCGATGCGACCCGTTATCTCCTCGCCGACGCCTACAGCCTTAAGAAACTTCCACTCGCAGCCTAAAAACACCGTGCCTGGGCCGGGAAGGTCTTCAGCGACAAGCGCGTTCAGGATGCCGGAGGTCACGCCGCCTTGGACGATGAGCTTGCCCATGACGCTCCGCTCGGCAAGCGCGCAATCGTAATGCAGCGGATTGCGGTCGCCGGTCATGTCGGTGAAGGCCTCAATATCCTTCATCTGGGTGGTCCGGCTTCGTTCAGCGACATCGCCCTGCTTGGGCATGCCCTTAATAGTCGCCTCCCAGCCGGGCTTCTTTGCAGCGGTCATGTCGCTCATTCGTCGGTTTCCTTTTGCAAGTTATGTCGATCCCCTTCGAAGAACGGCAGCGTTTCTGTGCCGACTTGCGTCATGCGGACCACTAGCGGCATCCCGACCACGAGTTGGTCAAGCGGTACCATGATGTGGCTCAGCATTGTCGGCCCTTCGGCGAGCTCGACAAGCCCAACGGCATAGGGCGCCACCGCGGCCCAAGCCGGGTGGCCGGGACGATGCACGATGCTGAAGCTCTTGAGGCGGCTGCGTCCGGTGGCCTCACGCCAGCGAAGGCGGTCCGACCAGCAGTGCGGGCAAATCGCTCGAGGGTAGAAAACCGCCTGTTCGCAAGTACCGCACTGCTGGATGATGAGGCGGCCCTCTTTGGCCGCCTCCCAAAATGGCGCGGTCAGAGCCGTCCGGGTCGGGCCGGGTACTGAAAGCTGTGTGAAATCCGGCGTCATGCGTCCGCTCCGAGCACGAGGGCGACGGCTTCGCTCATGGTGGCGCCGTTTCCGGTGACGAGCGCGAGGTCAGCATTGGGGATTTGCCGCCCCTTGGCCGAGCCGCGCAGTTGGCGCACTGCCTCAACCACATGAGTCATGCCACCCGCAAGATCGGGCTGCCCGAACCCGATCTGGCCTCCGTGCGTGTTGAGCGGTGCATTGCCGCAATGACCGAGGTCGTGCTCCTTCAACCAGTTGCCGAACCCGCCGGGCGGGCAGAGGCCAGCGTCTTCGATCGTAATCGCCGCCATGACGGTATAGCAGTCGTAAAACGAGTACAAGTTTATTCGGCCGGCTGTGACCCCCGCCTGCGTCATGGCTTGCGCCATAGACGGCTTGAGCGGTCCCGAGGTAAGATTTGGCGCTTGGCTGAGAGCGCGATGGGTCACCTTCTCGCCCGCACCCAAGAGGTGAACGGCGCGGCCTTGCATGGCTTTGGCTCGCTCAACCGAGACGACCACAATCGCTTCACCGCCGGCGACCGGCATCACGATCTCGTAGAGGTGCAGCGGGCTCGCGATCATCGGGGAGGCGAGCACGTCGGCAACCGTGGCGGGCTTGCCATAGAAAATAGCGTCGGGGTTCTTCTGCGCGTTCGCACGCGCCCAGGCTGCGATCGTGGCGAAATCTTCAGCTGTCGTGCCGTAGGCTGCCATATGGGCCTGCATTAGCAGGGCATAAGCGATGTTCGCGCCGGAAGCGCCGAAGGGCACGTCGAACTCGCGGATCGGATTGCGGTTGGGCGAGTGCGGCGTCACTTCTTCCCGCGTGTTGGCAAGGACGCAAACCACGGCCTCGCACATGCCGACCGCAATCGCGGCGGCGGCGCGCCAAACCATGCCAGGGCCTGAGGCCCCGCCAAGGTCAACGACGTTGGCCATACGGGGCCGCAGGCCGAGGTATTCGGCGACCGTGGCTGGGACGTGCTGGGGTGTCTCGCCCACCTGCGGGCCGACCAGCAGGCCGTCGATATCCCCTGGGCTGAGGTCGGCATCCAGAACGGCCGCTCTGGCCACCTCCGCGATGAGCCCGAGCGTCGTCTCACCGGATGTGGTTCGCTTGGGCTTGAGCTCTCCGATGCCCACAATGGCGCCTCGGGACCGACGTGCGCTCACAGCGCATCCTCCCGCTTGAGTGCCGCATAGATAGCTAGACACTCCGGGTTGCTGAGCGAGCCGATGTTCTTGACGGCGCTGCCCGCCGAGACGGACCGGGCCGCGCCTTCGACTCGCTTGCCGTTGATTGTGTATGGGACGGCAGCAACGACATGGATGCGGTGTGGCACATGCCGCGGCGACGCGCGCTCGCGGATCAAGGCGCGGATGCGCTTGGCGACGGCCCCGTCGATCGTGGCGCCCACGGCCGGCACGATACAGAGCACCACCTCCTCGTCGCCCGCGACTGCCGCGCCAAACACGAGAAGGTCGGCGACTTCCGCGAAGGACCCGGCGATGGCGTAGATCTCGGACGTGCCGATGCGGACGCCGCCGGGCTTTAGCGTGGTGTCCGCGCGCCCGTAGATGATGCCGGAACCCCAAATTGTCAGTTCGGCAAGGTCGCCATGTGTCCAGATGCCGGGCCGGTCGGCGAAGTACGTCGCGCTGTACAGCGCGTCGCCGCCTTTCCCCCAGAACGTGATCGGCATGGCCGGGAAGGGTTCGGTGCAGACAAGGTCGCCCACGCGCCCAATAACGGGCGCGTTGCGCTCGTCGAGCACGTTGACCGCCATGCCGAGCGCCTTGCAGGTCAACTGCCCGCGCCGCACCGGAAGGGTAGGATTGCCGATTAGGAAGCAGCCGATGATCTCGGTGCCGCCCGAAATCGAGGCGAACACCACGTCGGCCTTGATGTCGCGGTACATCCAGTCGAACTGCTCGCTGCTGACCGGCGCACCTGCCGACATCAGCCAGCGCAGGCGGCTAAGGTTATGCTCCCGGCCAGGTGCGTAACCGCCGTCCTGAAGGGTCGCCAGGTATTTGGGGCTGGTACCGAAATGTGTGACGCCAGCCCCCTCAGCGACCCGGAGCAACAGGCCGAAGTCGCTATGGCCGTCCTTTCTGGGGATGGCCGCGCCATCCATGAGGACGATGCTAGCGCCGCTTGCCAGCCCAGAGACAAGCCAGTGGTACATCATCCAGGCAGTGTTCGAGTACCAACTCATCACGTCACCGCTCTGCACGTCAGAATGCAGCATGTGCTCCTTGAGATGCTGGAGAAGTACTCCGCCGACGCAATGGACGATAGCCTTAGGCGGACCCGTCGTCCCCGACGTGAAGAGGACATAGAGCGGCTGGGAAAACGGCGTGCGGACAAATTCCAGGGGGGCATCGGGGTCGATGAACTTGGCTGCCGTCACAACATCGACCTTGACCACACCCGGGAGCGACGTAGAGCGGTCGGTCAGCACCAGAACCTCAAGACCCTGGAGCATCTCACAAATCTCGATAAGACGTTCGCCGATATCGTGATCGCGTCCAGCGTACCGATACACGCGGTCCGCGAAAAGCACCCTGGGCTTGATCTGCCCGAGACGATCGGTGATTGCGACGACGCCGAAATCGGGGGAACACGATGACCACGTCGCGCCGAGCGATGCCGTCGCAAGTAAAGCGACCAGCGCGTACAAGTTGTTCGGCTGGATTCCAGCGACGCAGTCGCCCTGCTTAACGCCGTGCTCCCGCAGTCCCCAGGCGCATTGCGCTACCCTGCGCCGCAACTCCTCGCGTGTCACCTGGCGGACTAGGCCACCTTCGTCGCTGAGGTGGACCGCGATATCTCCGTCCGGCCCCTCAAGAAGGTTTTCCGCGAAATTAAGGCGTGCGTCCGGGAACGACCTTGCGCCCAACATGCCCCCATCCGGAGCCGGCTCGAACACGGACGTGCCCCGTTCACCAATCACCTCGCAAAAGTCCCAGACTGCCCCCCAGAAGACACCGGGCTCGGCTACGGACCAGCGATGCAGCACGTCGTAAGACACGTCACCGAGGCCGACGAAGCGAGCAAATTGGGTGATGTTTGCCGCCTCTATCGCCTCTGGGGTCGGCGACCACAAGATGTCAGTCGGCCGGTTGGTATCGACCAGCATGGTTTCCTGCCTATCGGTTCGCGATGCGATGGTTGATGTCAGCGGGCCAAGCAGAGGCCTACCCCGAGCCCGCCGCCTATGCACATGGCGGCTAAGCCACGTGCGGCACCTTGCCGCTTCATTTGATGCGCCAGTGTGACGACAATCCGGCATCCTGATGCCGCAAGCGGATGACCGAGCGCGATTGCGCCCCCGTTGACGTTCACCCGGTCAGGATCCCACCCCATCTCGCGATTGACCGCAATTGCCTGTGCTGCGAAGGCCTCATTAATCTCCATCAAGTCCAGGTCGGCCGACGCCCATCCGGCCTTTTCCAGACTTTTGCGGGAGGCTGGCACTGGCCCCAATCCCATTAGCATCGGGTCCACACCGGCTGAGGCGTAGGATGCGATCCGCACCATCGGTTCGAGCCCCAATTGCGCGGCCCGTCTGGCGGTCATCACCATGACCACGGCGGCGCCATCGTTGAGGCCGGAGGCGTTTCCCGACGTGACGGTGCCCTGGGGAGAGAACACCGGCGGCAATTTGCCAAGCGCCTCGGGCGTAACGCCCGGTCTGGGATGCTCGTCGGCAGCGACCGTGACCACCCCCTTGCTCGATGGGATTTGGATCGGGATTATCTCATCATCGAAGCGACCTGCTTCCATGGCGGCCGCGGCCTTGCGCTGGGAACCAGCCGCAAACGCATCTTGCTCGGCACGTGGGATTTGCCGCGTGTGTGCGACTTCCTCGGCGGTGTCTCCCATGTGGACTTGGTTGAAGACATCCCATAGGCCATCGACAATCATCGAGTCGACCAACGCTATATCGCCCATCCGCATGCCCTCCCGTGAGCCATTAAGGAGGCGCGGCGCACGCGTCATACTATCTTGCCCGCCGGCGATGACGATCTCGGCGTCGCCGCACTTGATGGCCTGAGCGGCAAGGTGCAGAGCCTTTTGTCCGGCACCGCAGACCTTATTGACCGTCATAGCAGGAACGCCGTGAGGGATGCCGGCGTTCATCGCGGACTGCCGAGCTGGATTCTGGCCGCAACCTGCTTGCAGCACTTGCCCCATAATGACTTCGGAGACGGCGGCTGGATCGACTCCGGTCCGTTCCAGCAGCGCTCGAATAACGTGGCTGCCGAGCGCAGTGGCCGGAAGCGTTGAAAGCCTGCCGCAGAAACGGCCGATTGGGGTTCGGACGGCATCTACAATTACGATATCGTCAATCATCGAGTTGGGCCTTGGGTTGAGAGCAGCTTTCCAGATTGGTCAGTGGTAATAGATGCCCCCGTCGACATTCAGCGCCTGTCCGGTGACGAAGGAGGCGAGGTCGGAGGCGAAGAAATAAACGGCGCCGATGACGTCTTCGGGCTGTCCTAGCCGCTTGAGCGCCGTCACGCCCTCCCAGTGTCGGATCGCGTCCTCGCTGCCGAGGTTGTTCTTGCCCATTTCTGTGAGGATAATGCCGGGGCAGACGGCATTGACCGTAATTCCGTCCATCCCAACCTCCTGGGCGAAGACGCGCGTGAGGGTGATCACCACGGCTTTGGTAGCGGCGTAATGCCCTTGCGTCGGCACGCCCTGACGGCCGGCGATCGAGGCGATGTTGACGATCCGGCCGGACTTGCGGGCGCGCATGTGCGGCAACACGGACTGGCACAGTAGCCAGACGCCTTTTGCGTTGACCTCGAAATGAGCATCCCAGCTCGCCTCGCTGAGATCTTGAAGCAGGCTGGGAGATAGGATACCGGCGTTGTTAACCAACACGTCGATCCGGCCGGCGTCACGAATAGCGTCTGCGGTCAGGCGCTCGACGTCGGCCTTGCTGCTGACGTCGGCGCTATAGGCGAACGGCCGCCGCCCGGTTGCAGCGATTTCGTCGCGAACGGCATTGAGCCCGGTCTTCTCTCGCTCAATGTCGGTGATCACCACGTCATAGCCGAAGTTGGCCATGCCGACCGCAATCGCCTTGCCGATTCCCCGGCTGGCGCCAGTGACCAGCACGACCTTGCCCGTATTGTCCTGCACTTGCGTTTTCCTGATGGGTCAGAGTGAGCGAAGCGGCATCGTGTTCATCGCATTGAGCGTCGCCTCGAACGATATGAGCTTGGCGTTAGAGCCGAGGCCGGTCGCCACAATGGCCGAGACGGCCGTTGCGAAACGCCCGCACTGCTCGATATCCCAGCCGTGGTGCAGCCCGACGATGAAGCCGGATGTGTAGCTGTCGCCGCAGCCGGTTGTGTCGGACACTACCACGTCGTGAGCCGGCAGCCTCACGCGCGTGCCGTCCTTCGAAACAATGATGCAGCCCTCACCCCCCATTGTCAGGGCGCAGGTCCCTACGCCCCGGTCGAGGAAAAAGCGCGCGACGTCGTCCGGATCGCTGCGGTCAGCCATCTCGGCCGCCTCGTCGATGCTTGGGATGAAGTAGTCGATGTAGGGAAGCAGCGGCTCGACCAGAGCAATCGTCTCGGGATTGGCCTGGATCAGGTCAAAGGTCGTGATACGTCCGAGCGCCTTGGCCTTGCGCATGAGGTGCAGCGTTGGTTCGCCGTCGAAGGCTTTCAGTAGGCCCGTTCCACCGAAATGGACGAAGCGCGCATCAAGCGCCGCATCCTCGTGCTCCGGAGCAACCCGAAAGTGCGCCGCCGACCCTGGCACATGCAGGGCGGGGCGCTCCCCGTTCGGTCGAACTGGCAGAATCGTCGCCGAGGTCGGCACGCCCTTGCAGCGTTCGACCAACGTCGTGTCGATGCGCCTGCGGCCTAGTGAATCCAGCATGATCTCGGCCATTTCGTCGTCACCGACTGATCCGACGGCCCGCGTGTTTAACCCGAGGATAGCGCAGGCCATGGCGGTGGCACCCGCCGTACCAGCCACCGTCATGGTGATCTCATCGATAAAGAAGGCGCGACCGCCCGGCGGGATGGCAGAGACAGGCCGACCCAAGATGTCAAGCACGTAGAAGCCAACCGAGCTAATGTCGAATGTAGGCACTTGGATTCACTCCTAATGGGGCGAGGCACCGGCTCAACTGCTGACAGCGAGGCGGCGCGTGCCAAAGCTCACGCCGAGGACGAGGAAAATTAGCACGCCGGTGCCGACCTGCTGCCAGTAGAAGTTCCAGCCGATGAGCAGCAGCCCGTTGCGGACCATGCCAAGCAACAGCACGCCGAGTAGCGTTCCCAGCACGCTTGGCCGATGCGTAGTGCTTACGGTGGTGCCAATGAAGGTCGCACCGATCGCGTCGAGTAGGAACGCGTTGCCCGAAAGCGGAACGTAGGACCGCACCGTGGCAGAGAGGGTGATGCCAGCGATGCCGCTGAGGAACGCACCGATGATATAGACGACCGCGGTATCACGGTCGATCCGGAGGCCCGAGTACCAAGCAACGCCAGGCTGCGCACCGAGCGCATAGGTGTAACGCCCGAAGCGCGTATGATGGAGCAGCACGTAGACGATCGCGTAGGCTGCCGCGACGATCCAAAGCGGGATAGGAAGGCCCAGCAGAACGCCGTGCCCGATAAATGCGAAGCTCTGGGCCGCTTTGGAGCCGACGAGGTAGATTGGCTGGCCGCCGTCAGTCGCAAGCTGCTGCACGCTCTGACCGATGAACAGCACTCCTAGGGTCGCCAGGAACGGGCTGATCTTCAGCCGCGTGATCAGCAGCGCATTGACAATGCCCACACCAGCCGCCGCCGCTATGCCGCCGACCAGTCCGACACCCAGGCTCAGTCCGGCCGCCATCAACATGATGAAAACCATGCTTGACATGTCGATCGCCGCACCGACCGATAGGTCAATCCCGCCCGAGGCGATCACCAGGGTCATGCCGAGAGACACAATAGCCAGTAACGCGACGTTGTTGACGAGAACATTCCGGATGTTGCCCCAGGTCAGGAACGTCGGCGAAGACAGTACGAAAACGATACAGACCAGAACGAAGGCGATTAGCACGCTGTATTGGGCCAGCCAGCTCGCGATGCTGCGGTAGGTCCTTGGCAACGTGGCCGTGGCGGTTGCAATGCTCATGTCACTGCCCTCCGCGCCGCGTCAGCGACGTCATGGAAACCACCAGCAGGATGAGGACGCCCTGCACGCCATTGACCCAATAGCTGGACACGTTGAGGAGTTGGAAACCGTTGATCAGGAAGCCGATGAACAGCACGCTGAGGAGCGTGCCACCAACGGTGGGAACCAGACGGCGAGAGAAAACCACGCCCATCAGCGTGGTCACGATGACGGAGAGCAGCATCTCGCCCGCGCCCGGCGTGCTTGAACTTAGGCGTGACACGTACAGGATTGCGGCGGCCGCTCCGCACAGGCCCGAAAGGAGATAGCTCGCCACGACATATCGTGCGACCGGCAGACCAGCAGCCCGAGCCGCGTCCGGATAGGCGCCGACCGCGTGCAGGCGTAGGCCCCAGCGGGAGTATTGCAGCACGGCCGCAAAGACGACGGCAGCCAGCACCAGGCTCCAGGCCAGAGCAGAGATGCCCAGGAAGGAATCCGATGACAGGAAATTGGTGAGTGGGCTGTCGACCGTAATGACTGTGTTCTCCGTCAGCACGAGCTCAATGCCGGCGCAGACGTTCATTACGGCCAGAGTGGCCAAAAGGGGCAGCACGCCCAGACCTACCACAGCGGCGGCGTTGACGGCACCGATGATCATCCCGGTGCTAAATGCCAACCCGGTCGCGGCGGCCGAGGGATAACCTGCTTTGAGTGCCACCGCGAATACCGCGCCGGACAGGCCGACGTTAGCAGCCAACGATAGGTCGATGCCGCCGCTCACCACATTGGAGCCACCGCCGATCACCACAACCGTCATGCCAAAGGCCAGCACGCCCAAGACCGCGGACTGCTCGACGACGTTAATCAAGTTGATGGGGACCAGGAAGCCGCGGGCGAACACCGCGAAGTAGAACATCACGATCGCGAAGGCGAGGTAAGCCGCTATGCGGATCAGCAGGACCACGCTGCCCGCCTTTGTGCCATGGGTCCCGTTCAGTTCGTCGTCCGAGTCTGAAACTCGGGATGGGCCCACAGAACGCGTTGTGACGACCGACATGGTTACCCTGCCCAAGCTTGTTTGGAGCGCTGTGCACCGATCTCGGGCGCGCTGCCCTGCGCACCCGTTGCCCAGAGCAATAGCTCGTCATTGTTAGTTTCTGCCGCCTCGAAACTTGTCGTGAGGCGCCCTCGGTAGAGCACCGAGATGCGGTCGCACATGCCAACGAGCTCGAGCAGGTCCGTGGACAGCATCAGGATGCCCGCACCCTCGAACGCGAGACGGTTAAGGAGGTGGTAAATTTCCACCTTGGATCCAACGTCAATGGCGACTGTCGGCTCGTCGAGCACGTAGATCGATGACGCACGGCTCAGCCATTTGGCGAGGACGACCTTCTGCTGGTTGCCACCGCTGAGCTGGCGCACGAGAGCTTCCCGTCCTGATGTCTTAATCGCGAGGGTCTGGATGAGGTCATCAACGCCGTGCCGCTCTTTGGCAACGCTGACGAATCCGCTCGAGCCGTAGCGATCAAGGCTTGCCAGGGTCACGTTCTCACGCACCGACAGGCCGAGCGCGACGCCATGGCTGCGACGGTCCTCCGGTACCATGGCCATGCCGGATCCCACCGCCCTCCTGGGGGAACTCATTACCTGGATTTTGCCGCCGACGACTATTTCGCCGCCCGTCGCTCGCTTCAGACCAAAGACGCATTGCAGCAGTTCCTTGGCACCCGAGCCGAGCAGCCCGGTCAAGCCGACGATCTCGCCTTTTCGGACGCTTAGGTTGATGTTGCGGAATACGCCATCAAGGCTGAGATTCCGCAGCTCGAGCGTTGGCTCACCCTTGGCGACGCTGCGCTTAGGGAACATTTCCTTAATGTCGCGGGCGATCATCATGCCGATGATCTCCGACATCGGCGTCACCCGGGGATCAACGGTGGCAATCTTGGCGCCGTTGCGCACCACCGTGACTCGATTACAAAGTTCCGTGATCTCTTGCATATAGTGGGAGACGTAGACGATAGCTATTCCGTCGTCGCGCAGGCGCCGCAGTGTGACGAAAAGGCTATCGACCTCGCGCTTGACCAGTGCCGCAGTGGGCTCGTCAAGGACCAGGATCTTTGGTTTGTGCAGCAGGGCCCGCGTGATCTGGACGATCTTCTGTTGTGCGGTGGTCAAGTCCATGACCAGCGTGGCGGGTGGAATCGCGATCCCAAAGTACTGCCGCAGGAGTCGGTCAGCCTCTTTTAGCATTTTGCGGCGGTCGAGAAAGCCGCCGACCGACAACTCGTACCCGAGGAAGAGGGCTTCGCCTACCGTGAAGGTAGGGACGAGCAGTCGGTCCTGATGGATGATGTAGACGCCGAGTTCCTCGATCAGCTTGGGTGTGGGGTGGTCGCAACGCACGCCGTCGATGTCGATGGTGCCTGCGTCGAGCTTGAACAGCCCGGCCAGGATTTTGATGATCGTGGATTTGCCGGCGCCGTTCTGGCCGATGAGGCCGTGGATCTCGCCGCGCTCGACCTCGAAGTCGATGCCGACAAGCGCCTTGACGACACCAAAAGTCTTGAAGAGGCCGCGCATTGAAAGCGCGATGTGTTGTGCCGCCGAAGGCATGGTGCGTGCTCCGTAGTGTGAGGCCGCTTGAGACCGTCTCTTCAGGCAAATGGCGTCGCCCGGAGAGACGGTCTCGCGCGTCAGACCTGCTACTGGTTCAGGAACTTCGCCGACGTCTCAGCGGCATTACCCTTCGTAACCAACACGGCGGGGACGAAAGTGAAGGGCGGTAGGTCCTTTTCGCCGTTTAAGTACCGGGCTACGTTGTCGGCTGCCGTCTTGCCGATCTCAGAGGGCTGCTGCGCCATGACGGCGCCCGCAGCCGATTTGGGATCAGCCACCATCTTCACGACGTCCGGGCTGCCGTCGATGCCGTAGGTCTTGATCTCCATGCGGCCAGCAGACTCGACTGCCTGACTGGCTCCAACCTGCGGCACATCCCAGCAGGACCAGATGGCCGAGATGGAGCCCTTGTCAGGATTTTTAGTCAGCATGTCCGTGACGTCACGATAGGCGCTTTGCACCGTGTTAGGAATTACGTCGCGTAGCTCCGGCTGAATGATCTTCACCTCAGGATAATATTTCAGAACTTCTTTCAGTTCATCGTAGCGGATGGCGCAAACCGGCACGCTATAGAAGCCGTTAAATACAAGGATATTGCCCTTGCCTCCGATATCCTTGACCATCTGCACGGCAATTCCCTCGCCTATGAAGAAATTATCGGACGTTGTATTATTAATCGCGAGTGGCGTTGCAGTATCGATTGTGAATAGCGGGATGCCAGCGTTCTTTATCTTCTTGAGCCATGGATTGAGGACGTCGAGGTTGCCGAGTTGCTCGATGATCGCGTCGGGCTTTTGGGCGATCAACGTCTGAATCTGCGCGACCTGCTGGCTGTCCTTGCGGCCAGCATCAAGGGCGACCGGCATCCCGCCGAGGCGCTTCACCTCATTGACGGCTCCCTGAAAGGCCATCAGATCCCAATAATGATCAGTGCCAATGGCCGTTATACCGATCGTCTTGCCCTTGAGCGACATGTTAGTGGGCAGATCTTCGGTGTGAGCTACGCCGTTGACGCCGAGCGTCAATGCGGCAATCCCCACGAACAGCCAAGCCTTGAAATTTGACTTCATGTCTTTCCTCCCATTTTCCACCTGCGGTGGAGTTATACAAAGCCGGCTAACTAGCCCATCTTTGGACCGGCCGGTGCTTTGCGAGTATGCTGCACCCTCTTGCTGGGGCGTTTTGATTGGACGGGTGCCAGTTAGGCCACCTTGACCGCCTTTGGACGGTGCCCGTACTCACCCATTCGCGCTCGGACGTGATCGATCTCCTCGACAGACAGCAAGGGAGGGGGACCAACCTGCAGGCAGCCATGAAACTGCCGCGCCAACGTCTCGACTTCCACCGCAAGCCACATGGCCTTGTCGAGGGTGGGACCGGTTGCAATAAGCCCGTGATGCTGCAAGAGGCAGGCAGCCCGATCTTTAAGGGCCGTCACGGCGTTCCGGGACAATTCTTCGGTGCCGAATGTCGCGTAGGGCGCGAGTGGGATTGTGTGCCCGCCCGCAACGGCGATCATATAGTGCAACGGGGGGATTTCCTTGCCCATGATCGCGATAATCGTCGAGTACATCGGGTGGGCGTGCACGATCGCGCCGACCTCGGGCTTTGCTTTCATGATATCCCGATGGAAACGCCACTCACTCGATGGCTGGTTATCGCCGGATGGGCGCCCGTCCATATCGAGGAAAACGATGTCCTCGGGGGTCATTTGGTCATACGGCAGGCTTGTCGGCGTTATCAGCAAGCCACCTTGCCAGCGCACGCTTATATTGCCGGAGGTGCCCTGGTTGATGCCCAACCGGTTCATATCGAGGCAAGCTGTCACAACGCTCTCGCGCGTCATCAACTCGGACATGGTTGGTGATCCCTCATCTATGCTCGTTTTAGTTTGGTCACCAGGCTGTATATCCGCCATCGACTGACAGGATGGATCCCGTGATGTAGCTAGCGGCATCAGAGGCCAGGAATACGGCCGCGGATGCGACCTCGGACGGCTCACCGCAACGTCCCATCGGCGTCATGTCCATCCAGGTCTCAAACAGTTCCGGACGGGCGCGCATTTGAAGGGTCATGTCGGTTGCGATATAGCCTGGCGCGAGCGCATTAACGCGAACGCCGGACTTTGCCCACTCGCAAGCGAGCGCCTTTGTCATCATATGCACCGCGGCCTTGCTGCTGACGTAAGCGGCAGCGCTTTGCGGACGGTTGACGATCAGGCCCGACATCGAGCCCAGGTTTACGATGCTGCCGCGCTTTGCTTCGACCATGTAACGGCCGAAGGCGCGCGAGCACCAGAAGACGCCGTTGACGTTCACATCCATGATGAGGCGCCATTCAGTATCCGGCGTGTCCAGCGCCGGGCTGATGCGAGCGATGCCGGCGCTGTTTACCAAAATATCGATCCGGCCGTGTAGACGCGCAACTTGGTCGGCAATCGCGGTAACGGCATGGGCATCGGTCACATCCAGCTCATAGCCCGTCGCGTGCGCACCTGTTTGTGCAAGATCAAGCGCGGATTTCTGTGCGGCTGCTGCGTCGATGTCTGCCAGCACTACAGCGGCGCCTGCCTTGGATAAAGCCTTGGCAGTCTCAAACCCAATACCGCGCGCGCCGCCAGTCACAACAGCGACACGACCCTCCAAGAGACGTTCCGACATGCAACATCCCCGATATAATCCGAAGCCAAGCGCTCGCAAGACGGCACTGCAGTAGCACGCCGTCTGCAACTTTCTTTATTACGCAGGACTTTATTTCACATTACAATTGGCTAACCTAGATACGCTTCATCGCTTTTACCTCTGGTAATGACCAGTTTTACCAGAATAAGCGCTAGCGTCAAGGCCGGTTCATCGCAGACTTCTAGAAATTTGGCGAGGCTTGCGTCGTGACCACATGCATTCGCGCGACACCAGGATTATAGACGGCGTTGTAGTACTCAAGCGGTATCCCGTTGGCACAATAAGCGAGTGACTCGATAGCGATCAGCGGCTGTCCCGCGCTGACCTCGAGCTTCTCCGCCTGATCGTTCGTTGCGACTACGGCGTTGAACCAGCGCTCGGCTCGGGTGGCGACAAGGCCGAAGTGTGATCGAAGAAGACGGAAAACCGACTGACTTTCCTGTAGAAGGAGATGCAGTTCCGGAGCTCGGTGAGCCGGAATTGAAATATGGGTGAAGGTCAGGGGCTGTTCATCGACGAGGTAGACCCGGGTCAACTGAATGACGTCAGCGTTCTTAGGAAGCGACAGGAACTTTCGTTCATTGTCTGAGGCAGCGACACGAGACAGTCCATAGGTGCGCGTCGTCACCAGATGACCTTTGGCAGTCATATCGTCAAACACACCGATAGCATTCGTCAGAAAGTCCGCATTTTCTTTTGGCTTGGCAGTGAAGACGCCCCGGCGCGCGAGCTTGACGAGCTTGCCTTCGCTCACAAGTGCGTCGAGCGCTTCACGAACGACGGGCCGCGACACGCTAAACATGCCACTTAGCGTCTGCTCGGACGGGATCTGGCTACCGACCGGGATTGTGTGATCGATCGTTGCCGCTAGAGCGTTCTTCACCTGCACCCAAAGGGGGATCGCGGCCGAGCGGTCGGTCGCTGCCCGCTGCTTTACCCGCTCAAAAACCGAAAGCGGCTCCCGATTATTACTACGTTCGATGACCGTCATCACAAGGGTAAATTCCGTTGTGCTACCTGCCAAAATGGCGCGAAAGCTCGGTCACAGTAAGATCTGCACATATCCATTCCATTAAGGGCGGGAGACGGCCCTTTACTCCAAGGCACGGTTTAACGCACGATCTTCGTTGAGCAGGCAGTCAGGTAGGTCGGCTATCCCGTCGTGCCGTTCCTGCAGGGCCTCTGCGATAAAAGGCTCGCTGGCTTCGCCAGACCCTTTTGGATGTTTCGACCATAGGCGAGAGCACAACGGATTTTTCTGCCGGCCAACGGGGTTAACGTAAGCGGAAGCTGACCCCCACATTTCGGTGTGGCTTTGATCTGGCCAGACTGCGTGTCGTGGTTGGTGGAGCGGTTTATGATGGATGGCAACGAGTGCTCGTATGAGGGGTCATACGACGGTCGTAAGAGTGCTCTTCCGGAGCGCGTTGAGGTTCGTGTCCGGTCCGAGCGCCGGCGGCGTTGGAGTTCGAAGGACAAGCTGGCGATCGTGCGCGAGACGTTGGCACCGGGTTCGGTGGCTCAGGTGGTGGCCGACCGGTACGGGATCAGCACTGGGCTGATCTATACGTGGCGCAAGCAGATGCTGAAGGCGGCGAAGGGTAAGCGTCGCGGCGGCGGCATCTGGCGACCGATAGCTGGCGCATGATCTGTTCCTGGCATGGACAGCAAGCAGCACGGTGATGACGGCGCACGACCTGAGTTGAATGTCCCGGCCGGCGGCTCAGGCGGCCAGTGCGGTTTCCGAAGTGAGCTGGAGAGCTTTCCAGTTCCAGGGTAGCAACGTGTGCAGGTCGTGGGTTTTGGTCTGTCCGCGGACGACGCGCTCGAGCACATCGGTCAGCCAAGCCATGGGGTCGATGGCGTTCAGCTTGGCAGTCTGGATCAGCGTCCTGGCCATGGCCCAGTGCCGGGCCCCGCCGTCGGAACCTGCGAACAAGGCGTTCTTGCGGGTCAGGGTGTTGGGACGGATGGCGCGCTCGACCACGTTCGTGTCCATCTCGACCCGGCCGTCATCAAGGAACACCACCAAGCCAGGCCAATGCCGGATAGCGTAGCGGATCGCCTTGGCCAGGTCGGAGGCGGCAGACACGCGGCCGGCGTGATCGTGCAACCAGACATGCAGACCGTCCACGATCGGTCGACTTCGGTCCTGCCGAATTACCCTGCGGTATTCGGCGGGGCGGCCGCGTATCTCTGCTTCGATGGCGTAGAGTTCGCGGATGCGCGCCAGCACCTCCGCCGCCAGCGGCGACTTTGTGGAGGCGAAGAACTCGTAGAATGGTCGCCTCATATGGGCCCAGCAGAATGCCAGCGTCACCGACCCATCGGTCCGATCGCCGGCCAATCGCTTGAACCCGGCATAGCCGTCAACCTGCAGCACGCCCCGGAACCCGGCCAGGGGCCCGGCCGGACGTTCGTTCTTGCGATCCTTCGGGTAGAGGTAGGCCGCCGCCGGATGACCGGCGCCATTCCAGGCGCGGTCGTCGACCGCGTAGCACCACAGGCGCCCCGTCTTGGTCCGCCCACGGCCTGGGTCGAGCACCGGCAGCGTGGTGTCGTCGGCGAACACCTTGGCCGAGGACAGCACCGCGCTAACCACCAAGTTGTACAGCGGCGTCAGCCACCAGCACGCCCGCCCCACCCAGTTCGCCAACGTCGAACGGTCCAACTTGATGCCTTGACGCTCGAGCATCTGCGCCTGGCGGTAGAGCGGCAGGGAGTCTGCGTATTTGCTGACCACCACATGCGCGACCAGCGCCTCTGTCGGCATGCCGCCATCGACGGGGCGATCCGGCGCCGGCGCCACCAGCACGACGTCCTCGCACCCGCGGCACGCGTACCGCGGCCGCCGAGTGACCCGGACCCGCAGCTGCGCCGGGGCAATGTCGAGCTGCTCGGTGCGCAACTCGCCAATCGGATGCAGGACATGGCCGCAGCAAGGAAAATCACCGCCTCCAACGTCGACCACCACCTCGTAGCGCGGCAGGTGGGCCGGCAAGGCGCCGTGGTTGCGGCCGTTGTGTTCGGTGCGCGGCTTGCGCGTCAGGCCGACCGAGGTCGCCGCCGCAGCATCCTGTGATGCCTGATTGGCGGCGATGGTCTGCTCTAATACCAAGTCTCTTTGATTAGAACCGATGTGCCCATTCTCGCAGCCCGATGGACATGATGGTCCATGGTCGGTCGACGAGTTTGATCCAAGCCTCGGCGCAGTGATCGACGATGTCGTGGTGTGTATCGAAGATGCGGTTCGACAGCCAGTTCTGGCGCATGTACTGCCAGACGTTCTCGATCGGGTTCAGCTCCGGGCATTTCGGCGGCAGCGGGACCAGGGTGATATTCGGCGGCACGACGAGTTTGTCAGACACGTGCCAGCCGGCTTGATCGAGCACGAGGGCGGCATGGGCGCCTTTGGCCACGTTGGAGGCGATCTCGGCCAAGTGCAGGTTCATCGCCTCGATGTTGCACTCGGGCAGGATCAGGCCCGCTGCCTTGCCCAGCCTGGGGCAGATGGCACTGAATATATAGGTGGATGCGGTGCGCTGGTCCCGCAACGCCACTGGGCGCGTGCCCCGTCGGGCCCAGCGCCGCGTGATCTGCGTTTTCTGTCCGACCCGGGCCTCGTCGGCGAACCAGACCTCTATACGCTTGGCCGCGATGCCGCGGTCATGCGCGATCTGCGCCACGACGGCGGCGAAGTTGTTTTAAAAAGAGCGATCGCGCCTTCGGCCTGCTCATGATGGCGCGGGCGGGCGGAGAGCTTGCGGTAGTTCATCGCCCGCAACTCGCGACTCATCGTCGGCTTGGCGACGCTGATCGCAAACGTGTTCCACACCCATTGGCACAGGTCGATCAGCCGCCACCGCACCACGCCATGAACCGAGGCAATCGGACCGCTCTCGATCACAGCCGCCAAGGCGGCGCGATGTTCGTCGGTCAGCCGAGGCTTGGCTCCGGGCGCTTTACGATCGATCAGGCCGTTGGGGCCATGCACGTTGAATTGCATCACCCAATCCCTCACGATCTGAAGGGTAACGCCGCCGAGTTGGGCCGCATCACTCCTCGACTCGCCTGCATAGATGGTCGCCAAAGCGAGCAGGCGTCGGGCCTGCCCCGCGTCTTTACTCGACCGTGCCAGGCCTCGCAGGATCGGTGCGTCGAAGTCCTTACGTAGAGCGATCGTCATGGCAAACCTCCCGGGTTCGCCACCTTGAATCAAACCAGGGCCGCGTCGGGCAAGGCTTTTGAGTCGGGCACTCTGAAACTTGGTATAACTCCTCCAAGCGACTCTGTTGCATGGACCAGAAGGCGGGCGCAGTGCGCCTACGTTCGTTCGCTCTCTACGCGAAGCGGACATAGCTCGGGCGTCCGAGTTCGAGCATGCGGTTCAGCGCATCGGCGGCGATGGCCGCTTCGGTGGCGCGGCGCCGGTCCGTGCGTGAGCGCAGCGCGTCGCCGATCACCCGCTTGAAACGGCTCATGTCGGCCTCCACCAGCGCACGCCATCGATAGCCTGAGGTCTTCTGCCACCTCATGCGGCCGTGCT
>JAABUJ010001282.1_pt1 | contig 38114 bp, 42 predicted proteins | sample 5559131 | NCBI WGS metagenome assembly JAABUJ01 (sample SAMN10711875, study PRJNA513366) | rock metagenome | isolation source: Antarctica rocks | place: Antarctica: Victoria Land, Mt New Zealand nord | collected 2016-01-07 | reverse complement strand
GAATCTGCCACTCGGCATCGGTGAGGTCGGTAGGATAGAGACGGGGAGGCGAGGTCATATGAGACTCCTGGAGTGTGGTACTTCCAGTGTCTCACCTCGTCACCCCCTTTTCAGACAGTTTCTAGGATCTTGACTCCATTGTCCACGAACGTCTCGTAACCTGGAGCACTCACTGTAACGTTTACATTTGACCAATATATGGAGCCTGGTTGCGAGGCCGCCGGGCGGGCCGGTGCTGGAAACTGAAAAGGCTGCGTGAGACCGCCTGGTGCGGTCATCCCCGTCACGTCAGTCTGGCCAGACGTCGCGGAGTCCTGGGATGCGAACACGATCCGAACTTCAGCGTTGGGAATGTCTCTACCAGTTGTTGCATCAACGGCATGCACCATGAGGTGTCCATGCCCGCTCAATCCCTGAGCGGAGCTCTGTAGTGGCTCGCTTGCAAAAAGTCCCGCCAGGCTGACGACTACCGCCAGCGCGTTTCTCAATGATCCGTTCATCAATTACCCTCTGTGATCGTATTTGTGCAACGTGCCGTGAAGACCTGACGACACTGAGAAGAATCGTAGAGACCGTCGTTGTTTAAAAGGGTGCTGTTAAAGTAGTGGCACCGAGGCCGGAGCACGGGGACAGCTCTAGCCCTTGCATGAGTCCGCCGCTCTTGCTCCGGTCGACGACCTACCAGGATTTGCCAGAACCTGGTAGGCGGGCTACACTCGCAGTGTGGTTGCACATTGAGGCAGTGGTCTCGATGTCGCCCTTGGGTAGCCTCTCAATTGCCGTTGAGGGCCTGCCCATTTCCTTTATTCCCGCGTTTTACCTCCCTTCCGAGGAACATTATCTGGCCCACGTGACGGTGTGAGTTCCGTTATGCACCCAGCTTTGGCTTCTTATACCCATCACTCTACCCGCGTTCCCGAATTTATGCAGCCCCTCTACGACGCACGTTTCCTGCGTCGTGCGACGCACGTTTTCTGCGTCGTGCGCTACACGCCCTCGATCATGTCTTCGATGTGGAGGAGACTGTTGATGTCCAGCACCGTGATCCCGGTCTCTCCGTACTCGTAGTCCACATATCCGGCTTCCTTGAATTGAGGCAAGACGGTCTCTAGCCGGGATCGGCTCATCCCGCCCATGCCGGCGATCTCCTCGTGGGTGGCAGGGATCATCTGATCTGGATAGAGCGGGCCGAGTTTTCCCAGCAGATGGCCGTAGCGCACCACCGAGCTGGCGTACAGACAATCGGCCGGGAGCACTGCCGTCTCGTAGAGCCGCTGCCGCCGCTGATCGAGCAACACCGTCGTCAGGCTCAACTGCTCGTGGACCACTCGACTGAACCGCTCGCCTGGAATGGCAATCACGATGGCATCGCTCACGATGGCGCGAGCATAGGCGATGTCCACCAAGGTGGAGGGCATCGCCATCACATCAAGCACGTCACCGGGACCGAGAAAGAAGCACGCGATCTCCCGACCGTCCGGCCCCACACCACCAACGCGAACCACGCCATGTAGCACGACATAGATGTACTGCTCGACCATACCGGTGGTGATCACATTCTCTCCCGACCGGTATAGCCGCCACCGTGCTCGTTCACTGAGCGCCAGCAGCGCCGGCTCGGGGAGGTCGTGAAAGGGGCTCAGATCGTGCAGCATAGCGGCGGTCATTTGACCGCTGCGGCGTCCATGATGCACGGCTTCCCAAACGTCCATGTGCTAGGTCCTTTCTGCCCACTGTGTCACCGCGAGGAGCGGACATGCACATCCACCCCATCTCTCTCCATAACGCTGATCGAGGTCGACGCGTAACAGGCCGAAGGTCCTGTATCGTTACTCGGGCCGAACTACCAGCGCGGATCGACCATCGAGCGTAGCCATCAGGAGCCAGTACGCGCCCTCCACGGAGAGGGGGCGCCACGGGGAGGAATGCCATGGAGCAGGACGACGCTATATGTTGAATTGCACCACCGGCGGCATCTTGACCATCAGCCGAACAGGCGATACCGCCTGTTCGGCTGCGCCGGGACGGGGCCGATCGATACTGGTCGAGCGGCGATGCGGTGCGGGCACACTCTCATCGCACTGTCCGCCCACTCACGTCCAGCGCCACGATGCCATCCTGGGGACTCGTGGCCGCGAGGGAGCGGATACGCGCTTCCTCGCCCCAAGTCCACCCGACTAACTAATACAGGAGTGCGAACAGCTATAGACCAATATGGTTGACTTAAGAGATTCGGGGATACCGCGCCAGGGGGGGACACATGCGGACATCCGTGTTGCCCAGTGCTGGAAGGCTGGACAGGCACGGGCATCACAATGGGGGGGGGAACGACCACTCGCACCGCCGACAGTGCTGGCCTGCGGGCCAGTCCGGCCAGGACGGCCGGGCTACCGGACGTAGACGGCACGAGGGGGGACTACCGGTCGGTCGTACTCGGTCGATAGCGGCGGGTAGCCCGTCCCCTTGCGGGCGGATCGGCCCGCAGGCCGACACCACGGTTCCATCCGGTCAGGATACCCCGCCGTTGGAGGCATACGCAGTCCGGGCGCCATGGCATGCGTCGGCCTAAAGCCGATTAAGTCAACCGTCTTGAGTTATAGACTGCCTCTACGCTTCGGGTTCCACCCAGTCCTTGGCGCGCTCGACCGCTCGCTTCCAGCCCTTGTACAGCTTCTCGCGCTCGGCCTCGTCCATGTTTGGCGTGAACTCTTTGTCCATGGCCCACTTTTGCTCGATCTCGTCCTGGCTGCTCCAGTAGCTGACGGCCAGACCGGCCAGATAGGCGGCGCCCAGCGCCGTGGTCTCGTTGACCACCGGCCGCTGCACCCTGGTGTCGGTGATATCGGCCTGGAACTGCATCAGGACGTCGTTCACCACCATGCCACCGTCCACCCGCAGGTCCGGAATATCCAGCCCGGAGTCGGCGCGCATCGCCTCCAGCACGTCGCGGGACTGGTAGGCCACGGCGGCCAGGGTGGCCAGCGCAATCTCCGGTATGCCGGTACCGCGGGTCAGACCCAGAATGGCGCCGCGCGCGTACTGATCCCAGTACGGCGCGCCGAGGCCGGCAAAGGCCGGTACCATGTACACGCCGCCGGTACCATCCCTGGCCTGGCGAGCCAGGTCCTCGGTTTCCGGCGCGCTGCCGATGATCTTGAGGCCGTCGCGCAGCCACTGCACTGCCGCGCCGGTGATGAAGATGCTGCCCTCCAGCGCGTAGGTGATCGTGCCGCCCACGCCCCAGGCGATCGTGGTGAGCAAGCCGGCCTTCGATTCACGTGGCTGATCCCCGGTGTTCATCAGCATGAAGTTGCCGGTGCCATACGTGTTCTTCACCATGCCGGGAGTGTAGCAGGCCTGGCCGAAGGTAGCGGCCTGCTGGTCGCCGGCGTCGCCGGCAATCTTGATCGCGCCGCCAAACAGCTCAGGGTCCGTCTCGCCGTATACCTCGGATGAGCTCTTGACCTGGGGCAGCATGGCGCGAGGGATATTCAACTCCTTGAGCAGATCGTCATCCCAATCCAACTCATGGATGTTAAACAGCATGGTACGTGCGGCATTGCTGTAGTCGGTGACGTGGACCTTGCCGCCGGTGAGGCGGTATATAAGGAAAGAATCGACCGTCCCGAAGAGGAGTTCGCCCCGCTCTGCCTTCTCGCGTGCTCCAGCCACATTCTCTAGAATCCAGCGGACCTTGGTGCCTGAGAAGTACGCGTCGATGACCAGACCGGTCTTCTGACGCACGCGGTCCTCCCAACCGGCGCGCTTCAGCGTGTCGCAGTACTCGGCGGTGCGCCGATCCTGCCAGACAATGGCGTTGTACACCGCTTTGCCGGTGGTCCTGTCCCACACCACCGTAGTCTCGCGCTGATTGGTTATGCCGATGGCGGCGATGTCCCCGGCGTCCAGCTTCTGCTCGCGCAGCACGTGCCTGGCCATCTCGAGCTGGGAGTTCCAGATATCCTCCGGGTCGTGCTCCACCCAGCCGGGCTTCGGGTAGTGCTGCTCAAACTCCTGGTTCAGTTTGGTGACGGCTCGTCCGTCGTGGTCGAAGATGATGGCGCGAGAGCTGGTTGTTCCCTGATCCAGCGCCAGTATCTGCTGCTCTGCCATGTCGGTCTCCTCACTCTCCTGGGTACTAGCCCACCGTCTCCTGTAAAGCCTTGAATAGAAGGTAACTGGATGTTGCGCCCGGGTCCTGGTGTCCCACGCTACGCTCGCCCAGATAGCTGGCCCGCCCTTTGCGAGCCACCAATGGGATGGTGGCCTCCATGCCGGACTCCGCCGCCCCGGTCGCCGCCGATACTGCCTGCGAAAGATCCTGTCCGCTGGATACTGCCTCCTGGTACGCTCGCACCGCCGGATCCCAGGCGTCGAGCATGGTCATGTCTCCCGGCTCGGTCTTGCCCCGATCGATGATGCCCTGCCGGCCCGCCTCCAGTGCCTGTCCCAGCGTCGTGGCATCGAGCGAGTCATGGCCGGAGGTTGCCTGGGCCATGCGCAGAAACACCGTGCCATAGAGCGGCCCCGAAGCGCCACCCACGCTGCGGATCAGCGTCATCCCAGCCGCCTTCAGCATGGCGTCAATCGGCTGGCTGCCGGCCTGGGCCATGCTGTCATGGACGGCCCGCATCCCGCGATCCAGGTTGATGCCATGGTCGTTGTCGCCGATCGGTCCATCCAACTCGGTCAGATGATCCTTGTTCTGCTCAATCTCAGCGGCGAACCGGTCGATCCAGGCAGCGGCCAGCGCGGGTGTCAGATCCATGGCGCTGCTATGCGCCCCAGCGCAGGGCCGGAGTGCGCACCGGAGCATCCCACAGCCGCGTCATCTCCTCGTCCAGTCGCAGCAGCGTGATGGACATGCCCTGCATCTCGAGCGAGGTGATGTACGGCCCCACCAATGAACGGCTGATGCTGATGCCCTGATCATCCAGGATCTGCCGCAGCTTGCGATACACGATGAAGAGTTCCAGCAGCGGCGTCCCTCCCATACTGTTGACAAATGCCAGCACGCTGTCGCCGCGTTTGAAGGGCAGGTCTTCGATGATCGGCATGGCCAGCAACTCGGTGACCTCATCAGCGCCGCGCAACTCCATGCGCCGCCGGCCCGGTTCACCGTGGATGCCGATGCCGATCTCCATCTCATTCTCGCCCAGCTCGAAGCTGGGCTTGCCGGCGGCGGGAACGGTACAGGAGGTGAGGGCCATCCCCATCGAGCGCACGTTCTCATTCACCCGGCGGCAGAGATCGGCCACCTCGGGTAGGCTTGCCTTCTCCTCGGCTCGAGCGCCACAGATCTTCTCCGCCAGTATCGTGCCGCCCACGCCACGCCGGCCCGCGGTGTAGAGGCTGTCCTTCACTGCTACATCGTCGTCCATGATCACGCTCTGGGTCTCGATGCCGTCCGCCGTGGCCAGTTCCGCCGCCATCTCAAAGTTCATGACGTCGCCGGTATAGTTCTTCACGATGAACAGCGCACCAGCGCCACCGTTGACGCTGGTGGCCGCCTGGTACATCTGATCCGGCACTGGTGAGGTGAACACCTGCCCAGCGCAGGCCGCGTCCAGCATGCCCATGCCGACGAACCCGCCGTGCATCGGCTCATGTCCGCTGCCGCCACCAGAAATCAGCCCCACCTTACCCTGCACCGGCGCATCGGCCCGGACCACCACCGCGTTTTGCGCATCGACCATGAGCTGGCCGGGATAGGCCGCGGCCATCCCCTCCAGCGCCTCCGTCACCACGGCATCCGGTGCGTTGATCAATTTCTTCATGGCCACATCCTTTCACCCTGGCGCCTAGCTACGGATGGTACGGCCACTTTGATCTCCCGTGTCCTGTGCGCGGTCGGTGGTGCCGATCTCATCCACGTTGCCTGAGTCTTCGAGATTCCTGGACAGTAGCGCCTGATGGATGGTGTTCTCGTAGACCAGCCCACCCGCGATCCCGCCCAGGATTGGTCCGACAATGGGAACCCAGAAATACGCATCGGGACCAGGGAGCGCCAGCTTACTGTCGAACCCAACGATGGCAGCCAGCAGGCGGGGACCGAAGTCACGAGCTGGGTTGATGGCGTAGCCGCTGTTGTAGCCGAACGAGAGGCCGATGGCAACCACCAGTATGCCGATGATGTACGGCGCCACGTTGGCGCCGGGCGGCGAATTTTTGATGTCGACGATGGCAAAGATCAGGCCCACCAGCAGGGCGGTGCCGATGAACTCGTCGCAGAAGGCGCCAAAGGTACCAACGAATGGTTTCTTAAAGGTAAAGAACACCGTCGCTTCCGTGGCGTCCTTCACAATGTGATGCGCGCTTTCATAGGCCATAAACGCGCCGTGGTACACGGCCCAGAGGATGGCCGCCGCCACAAATGCGCCAAGTACCTGAGCAATGATGTAATACGGCACCTTGGCCCAATCGAACCTGCCCGTCGCGGCAAAGCCCAGGGTTACCGCTGGATTGAGATGGGCGCCACTGAGGGTGCCGGCGACGTACACGCCCAGCATAACGGCGAAACCCCAGCCAAAGGCGATGATCATCCAGTTCGTCCAGAGTAGCGTTTGGCCGAGCGGCGCCGTGCCGCCGGTGATGCCGCCGGTGCCGTAGAGCAGCGCCCCGGCCACACAGCCATCGCCAAACAGTATCAGCACCATGGTTCCAAGGAATTCGCCCAGGGCCTCGCCCATCACTCCCTGGAACATAGTGGTGCGCGGTCTTTCTATTGCCGCTGTTGCCATGACTTGATCCTCCTTCTCCACCTGTTTTGATCGTGCCGCTTCTTGGTGCTTTCAGCATATACCGAGTATGGGAGGCCCGTTCAATCCACGGTCAATGCCCGCACTCCAATGGCGATCACCGCGGAGATCAGCCGGCCGGAACGGCTGCCGTGCGGATCTCCTGCGTGCGGCCGTTCTGTGTGTCGTTCCAGAGCGGATGTACCGTCAGGGTATCGGCTGCGATTCCCTGATAGTCGCCAATGAAGGTTTCTCTCTTATTCGGTCCGTCGGGGCGCGGCGCATCGATCGCCGGATCCCATGAGTGCGTCGTGACCCGGCGGTTTTTGCCGAAGGTTCGGCCATCGTTACGGCTCTGTGCAACCACCAGGTCGATCAGCCGATCCGTCGGGTCGAAGCGTCGATCAAACCAGGCGCAGGCGTAGATGCCATCCGGCGCCACGGCCAGTGCCGGTTGGAACTGGTCTTTGCCATTGTGGATGCGGTCGTGATTGACTCGTGCCGGAACCGACCACGTCTGACCGCCATCGAAGGAACTGCTTTTCACGATGTCGGCATCGCCGTTGCGCAGGTCTGCCCAGGCGATCATCATCGAGCCGGTGATGGGAGACACGGCAAAGGCCGGTAGGCTCAGATTTCGGAAGATGCCGTGGGGCAGATGGTTGGGCAGGCCAAAGACGGCGGGGACAATGGCACGCGGCGCCGAGAAGGTAATCCCACCGTCCGCGGAGGACACCAGGTCCATGGCCTCGCGCGTGTGCTTTCCCGTCCCGATCATTTCGAGAAAGGCAATCGAGAGCCGGCCATTCGGGGTCACCTGGGGCGTGGCGCCGATCGCGAAGTGCTGGTCATCGAACCGGCTGACCACCACCAGCGGCGAGAAGGTTTTGCCATAGTCGGACGAGTGCGAGACGGCAACGCCGGTTACCGGCCGGTTGGCCCCCTTGCCGGCCCGATCTCCCTCATCCAGGTTCCAGGCCACGTAGACCGCGCCGCGATGGGGGCCACGCGTGCTGTCCACCGTGATCCACGGCTTGTCGTTAAAGTAGATGCCCTGCGTGTCGAGAAACACCGCTGCCGGCGCGCCCCAACTCCGTCCGCCGTCGCGCGAGCGCGAGACAAAGACGCCGGTGCTAAGTCCGTTCACGGCTATCACGCAGGCATACGCCAGGCTCCCGTTTGGCGAAAAGGCAAACGTTACATCCGAGACCAGGCGATAGGCGGCAAAGCCCGGCAGGAGGCCGGCGTCGGTCCAGCTCTGGCCGCCGTTGGCCGAGAAGAAGGTCCCAATCTTGAATCGGTAATGTGCGGGATCGGTAAAGAACTTGGAGCCGGCCACCAGAATGTTCCGGTTCCGCGGATTCTCGGCTACATATGGCTCGCTATGTGCTGCAAAGGCATCGTGGCTCACCTGCACGTCGACCAGAGCAGGAGAGCGCAGTGAGCCGGTTGCGGCCGCCGTGGACACTGTCCCATTGGCCAGGAGGAGCGCGGTGAGGAGCACAACTTGTGCCCGATGTTTAGCAAATTTCATGGGATAACCACCCTGTTTTTTTCAGCATAGTGTGGCACGGACCATAGACCCGAGAAGAAACCGCCAAAAGTGGCATCGGAACGGTAGGGACGCCGTGCCTTCATTCGGTATCCAGGCGACACCAGCGGTCCACGCGGCGCGAACCTTGCACAGAACCTCTTCGACCACGCTCATGTCATACCTAGGAGATACCATGACCAACACCACTGACCAACAGCCTGTGACCGCCAGCGGCACGTTCACGCTGGGTGGCGACCTTCCCGTCCACCGTCTCGGCTTTGGCTCCATGCAGATCACCGGAGACGGCGTATGGGGAGAGCCGCGCGACCACGACGAGGCGATTGCCGTGCTCCGCCGCTCCCTCCAGCTCGGCGTGAACCTGATCGACACTGCCGACTCATACGGACCAGAGGTAAGTGAGCGGCTCATCGCCGAGGCGCTCTATCCGTACCCGGAAGGACTGGTTATCGCGACCAAAGGCGGTTTGCTGCGCACCGGTCCCGGCGAATGGCCGACCGATGGCCGGCCCGAGCATCTGCGTGAAGCGCTGGAGGGCAGTTTGCGGCGCCTGCGCCTGGAGCAGATCGACCTGTATCAGTTCCATCGCCCCGACCCCAAGGTGCCGTTCGAGGAATCGGTGGGCGCGCTTGCCGAGATGCGTACTGAAGGGAAGATTCGCCACGTTGGGCTGTCGAACGTCAGTACCGAACAATTGACCGCGGCCCAACGCATCGTGCCTATCGCCTCGGTACAGAACCGCTACAACCTCACCGACCGGGAATCGGAGGGAGTGCTGGACGCATGCGAACAGCAGAATATCGGCTTCATTCCCTGGTTTCCGCTGGCCACCGGCAGCCTGGCCAGGCCAGGCGGTCCGCTCGATCAGATCGCCAGGCAGCATCAAGCGGCGCCGTCCCAGATCGCCCTGGCCTGGCTCCTGCAGCGTTCGCCGGTGATGCTACCGATTCCCGGCACGTCCTCGGTGGCGCACCTGGAGGAGAACCTGCGGGCCGCGCGCATCCAGCTCAGCCAGGAGGAGTTCAAGCAATTGCATCATCTCTCGGAGGCATAGTGGCCCCTTCGCTCATCTGGCCAGAGGCGCTTTCCCATCCCCGGCCCCTCGGTTTTGCCCACCGGGGGGCCGGTCGTAGCAGGAAAGAGCACAATACCCTGGCAGCCTTTGAACGCGCCCTGGCGCTCGGTGCTCGCGGCCTCGAAAGCGACATTGCCCTGACGCGAGACGGTGTGCCGATCCTGGCGCATCCTCGGCTGTTCGAGCGTGGCCCACGCCCCTCCAGCCTACGGCGCGACGAGCTACCGAACCACATTCTTTCACTCCATGAGCTGTACCAACAGTGCGGAAACGACTTCGACCTCGCGCTGGACATGGCTCAGCCGGCCGCCGCCGAAGATGTCGTGCGCATTGCCCAGCAGCACGGCGCGGCAGACCGGCTATGGCTTACCTACTGGCATCTCTCCTCGCTGGCGACCTGGCGACAGCGCTGGCCGAAGGCACATCTGGTCTATCCAACTCTGCCGCTGCGACCGGGCGGCGCGATTCGACTGCTCAACCGGTTGGCCGAGCAGCAGGTCACCGCGCTCAATATCCACCATCGCTTCTGTACCGCTCGTCTGGTGGCGCAGGCCCACAGCCGCGGCCTCCTGATCTTTGCCTGGGGGGTACGAACTCGGGAGCCGCTGGCCAGGCTGATGGCGCACGGCATCGACGGCCTCTTCTGCGACGACGTGCAGGGGATGGTCGAAGCGCTCGGGCTGAGCAGATCCGCGGGGTGAGCCCGCCTCTAGATTCGTCCCGGCGGGCAACAGCCATGCGATAAGCTAGTGGTATGAAACCACTGGGAACCATCGTCCGGCTGCAGCTGCAGCGCTCGACCCTCAAGGTCGGCCCGCTGGGGCGACAGGCATATCAACCCGCCCCGATTGTCAGCCTCCCGGCAATTGCGATTGACCGGGGTGGCGTGACCGGCTGGGATGACGATGGCCAGACGATGCTCGACGTTCATCACTATGAGCACCCCTCCGGTAAAAACCATGACGGCCTGCACGGCTTTTCGGTCCTCTTCACGCCGCATTACACCGCTATGCGCCAGCGCTTCGGCCCGCACCTTACCGAGGGCATCGCCGGCGAAAGCATCCTGGTCGAAACCGACCGCATGGTCTCCCCAGACGACCTGCACGACGGCCTCGCTATCCAGGCGGGAGACGACCTGGCGCGCCTTGAGGTGACCAAGATTGCCGAGCCATGCGTCGAATTCACCCGTTTCGCCATCCACTATCCGCCCGAGGCCCGTGCCGACAAGACGCTGACCGACGCGCTGAATTTTCTACGTACCGGCATGCGTGGCTTCTACCTGCGGTATGAGGGGGAGCCGCTCACTGTACGGCTGGGAGATCGGGTGTTTCTGTAGCCTTGGAGAGCGGGACGCTTATGGTCTCGCTCGCTCGTACTGGGGAGGCCAGGTGATAGCGCGATCCAGAGCACTGGCGGCGTGGATCGGCCAGTAGGGGTCGCGTAGTTCGGCGCGCGCCAGGGCCACCAGATCGGCCTCGCCCTGGCGGATGATGGCATCGGCCTGGGCTGGTTCGGTGATCAGGCCAACGGCGGCGGTTGGGACCCCGGCCTCCTGGCGAATGCGGGAGGCAAAGGGAACCTGATAGCCTGGGCCAACCGGGATTTGCGCGTCGGCCACCATGCCGCCGCTGGAGCAATCGATCAGATCGACGCCTTCGGGCGCCAGGATGCGGGCCAGGCGCACGCTGTCCTCGATGGTCCAGCCGCCCTCCATCCAGTCCGTGCAAGAGAAGCGCACGAAGAGCGGGAGGTGCTCCGGCCACTCCTGCCGGACCGCGCGGACGATCTCGCAGAGGAACCTGATGCGGTTCTCATAGGCTCCGCCGTAGCGATCGGTGCGCCGGTTGGCCAGCGGTGAGAGGAACTCGTCGATCAAGTAGCCGTGGGCGCCGTGCAGCTCGACCACCTGGAAGCTGGCCTGCCGGGCACGGCGGGCAGTCTGGGCAAAGGCAACCACCAGGTCGGCAATCTCAGCCTCGCTCAGCGCGTGAGGCGTGGGATAGGTGTCGCGGAAGGGGATGACACTGGGCGCCACGGTCTGCCAGCCGCCCTCATAGCGCGGAACCTCGCCGTGTCGCTCGCTCCAGGGGCGATAGGTGCTGGCCTTGCGGCCGGCATGGCCAATCTGAATGCCGGGGATAGCGCCGTGCTCGGCGACGAAGTGAGCGATGCGGGTCAGCGGCGCCATCTGCTCGTCCTTCCAGAGCCCCATGTCCCACGGCGAGATGCGGCCCTCCGCGGTGACGGCGGTGGCCTCCACCATGACCAGTGCAGCGCCGCCCACGGCGCGGCTACCCAGGTGAACTAGATGCCAATCATTGGCGAAGCCATCGGTGCAGGAGTACTGGCACATAGGCGAGACCATGATGCGATTGCGAAAGGTTATCTGGCGCAGGGTGAATGGGGCAAAGAGAGAAGCGCACCCGTCGGTAACGGCGTGCAGTGGCGCGTCCTGTTCGGGATCGGTGGTGAGCATAGAACACTCCAGGAGATGATGCGGACCGTACTGCAGGTTTAGGGCCAGAACGAGGTGACAGTTGGCGCGACGCAACAACCGCCCGGCTCCGCTCTGCCATACTGGGGCGTTCGGCAGGCACAATCGTGCTGCCAGCGCATCGATCCGCAGTCCCTAAACTCGGTGTACCTACCCCACGAAAGGCCAAACCATGCGGTGGCGGACGCTTTCGCTCCTTGGGCTCTGCGTGCTGATGGGTGGCTCGGGCCTCCTGCATCTCCTGGTACCCGCGCCGTATCGCAGCATCATTCCGGCGCCGCTGCGAGGGCAGGCCGCGGCCCTGGTAACCATCAGTGGCGTGGTCGAGATCATCTGTGCGATGCTTTTGCTCGTGCCGCGTACTCGCCGCTTGGGCGCCTACGCCATCGCTGCCTTGTTGGTGGCGGTCTTCCCCGCCAACATTCAGATGGCGCTCGATAGCAAGCACGGCATAGCGGGCATCCTTACCTGGCTGCGCTTACCTCTCCAGGCCCCGCTCATCCTCTGGGCGCTGAGTTTTCGGCGCGTCCCGAACGGCGGCGGGTGAGAGGATATCGCGCCGACGCTTCCTCTGGCGCGCACGCTTCGCCACAGCAATCATCGATATCTGCAATAGTCCGCAGCGGCTACTACGCCTCGAAATAGTCACTATCGACGCGCATAATCTCGTACGTTCGCGACGTGGTAACACCAACCCAGTGCTCGAACATGAGGCGCACAAGTCGTTGACCATCGATTAACACGATCTTCTTTTCGATCTGGGCTACATATGCGTGAGCATCCGCGCTGAATGTCGATGTCGTGATTAGAACACCCTTGCGCGCGCGGACACCCTCCAAGCTTCCCGCGAAAGCCTGAACCACGGGTCGTCCCACCACCCCGTCCCATCGCTTGGCCTGCACATAGATGGCGTCCAGGCCAAGCTTATCCTCCTTGATGATTCCGTCGATTCCTCCATCCCCGGATCGTCCAACCGACTCCGCCGCGTCGGTTCGTGATCCTCCGTACCCCATGGCAACGAGTACGTCCACCACGAGTCGCTCGAAGAAGGTCGGCGTGACCGTCTTCACCAAAGCGAGTAAATCGTCTGCAGTTTGGTCTCGGAGGGTCTGCCAGATCGCTTCCATTTCTTCCTCCGGCGTCTCAAGGCGAGCCGTCGGCGAAGGAGTGGGTTTTCGGCTCACTGAGCGAAAGGCCTGGAATTCGGAAAACTGCAGGAGATATTGCGAGTCCACTCGACTCGGATGCTCCGCCAGCACTGCACATCCGCGATCGCTTATGCGGACGACGCCTCGCCCTACTGGCAGGAGTAGCCCCGCCTTCCCCAGATACGTTCTGGCCTAGTTGACCCGGTTGTCGAATACTGCCTGCTGCCCGCTCGGGAGGAGTTTCTGGCGCTCATCTTGGGTCAGGGAGAACAGCTGGGCCAGCGAGCTGATTACGTCTCGTAGCCGATGATCCTGCTCGTCCGCCAGAGCCTCCAAGAGCGGCAGCATAATTGATTGGAACCCAGGAATCATATCGTACCCTATCACACCCCGTGGCGCCGATCGCGCCCACGTGTGGCAATCGATCCATCGCGGATCGTACCTCGGATTGTCCCGCACAACGTCACGGATTTGTCCTCGAGCCCGCGATGATTGTCAAGCATACTGCTCGTGACCAGTAAGAGATTGCGAGAAAGTACCACGCCACATGGCCATCGCTGCCATAGCCATCCCTGTTCCCGCCGATAAGGTCGCGCCATATCTGCACTTCCGCGCGGCACTTGGCGACAGCCTGCCGTCGGTGAATTGACCACGTGCTAGTGTCTGATCGAGCCGGCGGCACGGCGGTACACTACTCTCGACTGCTCATCCGCAATGACGTTTTGGTCTCGCGGTACCCAGACAAGCGTGACCGACGAGAACTGGGTGGTGGCGGAGTGCAGCGTAGTGAGTAACTCTTGCAGTTCCGGCTTGTTGCAGCGCCACTCCTGGTTGAACTGTTTGACCACGAGTTGGCTGTCGCCGTGTAGTCGTACGTCGCCGTGGTATCCGGCGTGGTGGATGGCCCCGAGTGCTTCAATCGCTGCCCGGTACTCCGCCACATTGTTGGTGGCTCCGGCGCCATGCAGGTAGAAGCTGCCCCCGACCTTCCGCTCGGCGAACGCATCATAATCGGGATGCGGCTCAATACACCAGCCGCCGCAGGCATAGCCACCCGGGTTGCGAGGCTCACACAGCCCATCGAAGTACGCATGCACCGGCAATGCCGAATCGACAGTGGTGCTGGTTCTCATGGTGGCAGGCGTCACAGATCACGTATGGTGAATCGAAGAGATCGCACGGCTATAGGATGCATAGCCGAGCAAGAAAAAATGGTCCAGGCTCATCACCAACGCAAGACCTGGAGCGGAGTAGCTGGACACTGTGTCAAAGGTTACTGCTGAACGCGATGCAGATGCAACCTCCTATTTATGCTGAACGTCGGTCGTTTATTTTCTACCACCACGTACGTTCGCCCCTCCCGTCGCCCAAGCCTTAAATCAAACGGACCTGCAACCCGATGACCGATGACACATCGAAGCCACTGGACGGTCTGCTGGTGGTCGACCTCTCGCGTCACCTCCCGGGGCCGTTTGCCAGCCGTGAACTGCTGCGGCGTGGAGCACGGGTGGTGCGGCTGGAGGCGCCGGAGGGTGATCCGCTGCGGCGGCTGGTTCCGGCCTGGCATCGGGCGCTCAACGCCGGGAAGGAATCGGTGGTGTGCGACCTGAAGCGGGAGCCGGAGTTTGGCCGGGCGCTCTGTGCACAGGCCGATGTGGTGGTCGAAGGGTTCCGCCCGGGGGTGGCGACGCGCCTGGGCCTTGGGGCGGACGATCTGCCAGCCAGCGTCATCTACTGCTCCATCAGCGGCTTTGGCCCGACGGGGCGGCATGCCGCCCGGGTCGGGCACGATCTGAACTACCTGGGGTTCGCGGGAGTGCTGGCCGCGGCGGCTCCCGCGCTGCCCCCGCTGCCCATCGCCGATCTGGCTGCCGGCTCGCTGATGGCGGTCGCTGAGATTCTCCTGGCGCTCTACCAACGGACCCAAACCGGCCGGGGGCGCCGGCTGGATATCTCCATGACCCACCACGCTCACGCGCTCCAGTCCTATCGCCACGTCGACGAGGAGTTGCCCTGCCTTCTTACCGGCGCCTTTGCCTGCTATCGCATGTACGCCGCCGCCGACGGCCGCTGGCTCACCGTGGCAGCCCTGGAGCCGCTCTTCTTCCGCCGCCTGTGCGAGCTGCTTGGCTGCCCGGACCTGACGGCGCAGCAGTTCGATCCCGGTGCCCAGGAGGAGCTAATCGTGCTACTGACGGAGGCCTTCGGGAGCCGTCCCGCCGCCGAGTGGCTGCAGCACTTCGAGGGTGAGGGGGTATGCGTTGGTCCGGTCAATACGCTATCCGAAGCCGCGACGGAGTTCGGCGTGCCGGAGACGGCTGCCCCGCTGGCGGAATTGGGAGCGCACACCGAGCAGTGGCGGGCGGCACTCTGAGGAATGATGTCGTAGAGGAGCCTCCGACGACATCATGGTCGGTTGAACGAATTCATTCCCCATCCGACGCTGCCCCCGGTAGTGGCCGGGTTCCACCCCGGCCAGCCCTCGGTGTCCCAGAGGCGACACCCTTCCCCGCGCACGGGCACGATCGCCCCAGCCGGCCTGTCCAGCCCGGCGGCGCTGGGGATACATCCCATGACAATTAGCGGCGCTACCTCCAACGACCGAAGGCCGGCCGGGCTGTCCCCAGTCCTGCAGCGCTGGTGTGCATGATAAGTCAGCTACGATCTAGAAGAATCCAGTGCGATACATGGAGGTGCGAGATACCCGAGTCCATCATCGTGGTCGAGTACGACCCAGCATGGCCGGAGACCTTCCAGCGGCTGCGCGACCAGGTCGCTGCGGCGCTGGGTGATCTGGCGGTACGCATCGAGCATGTGGGTAGCACCGCGGTACCCGGACTCGCGGCCAAGCCGGTCATCGATATGGATGTGGTCGTGGCCTCGCGCGCCGAGGTACCGGCGGCAATCGAGCGGCTGGCGCCGCTGGGCTACCTTCACCAGGGAGACATGGGCGTTGCCGGTCGGGAAGCGTTTCTCGCGCCGTGGGATGCGCCGCGCCATCACCTCTACCTCTGCGCGGCGGACAATCTGCAACTTCAGCTCCACCTGCGACTTCGCGACTACCTGCGCACCCATCCGGAGGACGCGCAGGAGTACGCCGCGCTGAAACGGACCCTGGCCGACCGCTACGAGCACGACCGTGAAGCGTACACCGAAGCCAAAACAGCGATGGTGGAAGACCTGTTGGGACGCGCCGGGTAAGGTGGATTGCTGCGATGCCATACCAGAGAGATGCCGACAGAGAAGACGCTGAAGTCATTGCTGCTCGGCGCCGCGAAGAGCGGCTCAGACACCTGAAACCGTTGGAGAAGCAGATACTCAAACTGATGAGCGAAGATCCACGGTGTTCCCACCCGTATGCCCTCACGGACAGGTTGATGGTCGGCATCACCAGCAACAGTGACGACCGCCGAACCGCAATAGAGACGGCGCTCAACGACCTCGCTTGGCTTCGTCTCATTGTTCGGGATTTTTCACGAATTAGCCTCACGCCACTGGGACGGTCCAGAGCGTCACGCCGATAATGGGGAAACTGTTTCTATACGCCGCTTTCAGCGTGTAACCTACTTCAACATCTCTTCGAGAGCAAACGTGGAGTTGACATGCCGCACTTTGGCATCTTCATCGAAAACGGAAAAGCGCCTGATGGTGGTCCCGCCATGTACATCACGGAGACACCCCATGACACGCAGAAGTTAGCGGTTGAAGAGATCAATCGCATTATGTATCCCCCAGCCGATGTCTATGTCGTGGAGGCAGATTCGTATGAAGCCGTGTTTTCTGTATTTACCGAAACGGACATAACAACCCTTCGCCATGTGAAGCTGCTTCGACGCCAGTCAAATGACTGACAGCTGATCAGTGATGACAGACGACGAAAGTCGCCCGGCTCCTCATGGCAGTCAGTCGTATTCCCTCCAGCGCACAGACCGCTATGCTGACGATTCCGTCCTCGTTCCGCTCATCGAGTTGGCGCGCCGGGATACCGAAACGCTTGGGATTCTTCTGCATGGGTCTCGCGGCGCTGGTATGGGGGACGAACTGTCGGACTACGACCTGCTCTGGATTCTGACCGATAGAGAGTACCAAAAGCGTGTCGACGCCGGGCTATGCGCCCCTCGCGCCACCATGCTCGGAGAGCGCAAGCACATCGAGCTGGCATACACGTCTCCCGATCGTCTTCTCGGCGCCGACGTGCCAGGGTGGTACATTCGTGGTCTCGCCACGGCCAGGATACTGGTGGACCGGAATGGGGAGATCGAGCGTCTCATGAATGATCTGCTTGCCATTCCTGAAGAGCGGGTTCGGAGTGACGTGCCGGAGATGTTCGATGCCTATCTAAACGGCTTTTATCGATCCATGAAGGCAAGCCGGCGGGGGAATGAACTGGGCGCACGCCTCGAGGCTGCTGATTCTCTGACCTACCTGGTGCAGGCCCTCTTTTTGCTGGAACGTCGCTGGCCGCCGTTCCACGATAGGCTTATGGTGTCCCTCGATGCCTTGAGCACGCAGGGGTGGGCCCAGGGGGAATTAGAACGCATCTTTCTCGGCATCCTCCGGAGTGCTGACCCGCCACTCCAACAGCGTCTCGAAGATCGGGTCGAGCGCCTCATGCGCGATCGGGGTTACGGCAGGGTGATCGATGACTGGGACGGCGAGATCGACCGTGTGAAATCCTCCTGAATGGACTCGACACACATGGACATAACACAGAGCATCGCCGTAGCCATCGAACAGAGGACCGCGGACTGGGACGATTTGACCGTAGAACGGTCAGTGTTCGGGACGACGGACCCAACACACATTGCTGAGGCAGTTCGTGCATTTATAGGCAAATGGTTCGGTACGTCGGTGACCAACTGTCTCTTCTATGAGTCCAGCATGGGATGCGTGTTTGGTCTGACGCTGGACGACGGGCGAGACATCGTACTCAAGGGACAGCCACCCAACCTGCGTCTCGATCGTCTTGAAGCCGCACAGCGAGTACAGGCTCATCTTGCCGATCGAGGCTTTCCCGCACCGCTGCCGATCCTCCGTCCCACGGCGTTTGCGCAGGGCTATGCCACTGCAGAGGAATGGTGCGCACGTGGTGAATACCGCAATCCACACGAGCCAGGAGTTCGTACGGCGTTAGCCCGATTGCTTGCAGATATCGCTCGCCTCAGTGATGAGGTGGAATCACCGGGACTTCGGCGCACCTGGCTGGGGAAGCATGAGGGAGGCGCGCTGTGGGGTAATCCTCACAGCAGTCTCTTTGATTTCGAGGCGACCTCGGTCGGCGCTGAGTGGATCGACGCGCTAGCGGCACAGGCGCAACCGCTCCTCTGGACCCCTACTGGGGACGATGCCATCGGGCATGCGGATTGGCAAGCCAAGCACGTGCGCTTTGACGGCGATGAGCCAACCGCTGTGTACGACTGGGACAGCCTGGTCTACGATACGGAAGCGATAATCGTTGGCAGCGCCGCCCATTCCTTCACGATGCACTTCACACTACGTCCCCTGCCTGTCGCTTCCTCTCTGGAGGAAGCTCGCGCCTTCGTTGCTGCCTATGAAGAGGCACGGGGACGGCAATTTGCCGGTGAGGAGCGGCGCACCCTGGCCTCGGCACTGACGTACAGCATGGCATACACCTCCAGGTGCGAGCATTCGCGCGATCCGCACGCCGACCCGCTTCCCTCGGGAAGCTACCGGGCCGCACTGTCTGTGGGTGGTGACGAGTGGCTCGCCATCTAAGGCGAGCCACTCGCTCGTTGATGTCGTGGCGGGCAATCGCGATAGCCGCTGTCGTACGTGAAGATGCGGTGAGAGTTTGAAAGTCCAGCGTCTCATGGTACCTGACGGCGCTTGGAAGCCTTTCCGATCTCGCGCATCCGCTCGACCGGTGGAGAGGTGTCCGCTGCTGCCCTGTGGGCAAACTCCCGGTCGTCGGCTGCAATCTGGCAATCGATGGTTGCCTTGTGTACCTCGTAGTAGGTCAGAGCTGCATCAACCTCCTCCAGCGTGAGGTTGTATCCCTCGGCTAGCTCCTCGATGGACATGCCAGTTCGATGGTGTACCACCAGATCATGCACGGTAATGCGATGGCCGTTGATGATGGGCCGGCCGCTGAAGATCGCGGGGTTCTTGGTGATGCGGACACTGTCATACAGGGGCACGAGAAACCCTTCACTGCGTAATCAGGATCATCCTATGATCCCAGCAGTACGTCTCGCACGCAAATCACTGAGCGCTGAACGTTCGATCGGACGTCGAATTCCAGCCACCTGGCGCACTCGTTCGAGTTCTTCCGGGCGAATGTTGTACTATCCGCTGCATGTCGAGCCGGGTACCCGTGGGGTGTCTCCGGCGCACCACTTCGCCAAGGGCAGGGCCGATCCCGCTTTCAGGACCAAGCTGGCACTGGCGCGGGAACTGGTGGACGCCGCGGTGCAGGCGGCGGTACCGTTTTGGGCGGTGGTGGCCGACTGTTTCTACGGGGAGGATGAAGCGGTGAAGCGCGGCCGGCGAGTGCGAGGACTCGGCTACGTCCTGGCGCTCAAGCCCTCACACGCCTGGTGGCATCGTATAGGCGCGGCTGAATCGACCGAGGTAATCGAGCGTTCCGGTTCAACCGACGACTGTCAGTGCTGCGTAGGAATCAAAGCACATGCACCAGCACTCCTACCACACCCGCCCCAAGAATCGGCCACACGGCGTTGACGTGGAAGCGGATCAATAGGACTGCCGCGGCCGCGGCTATGGCCACGGTGATCGGGTCGATGAGGGCGGTGCGGGCGAGTTGCCAGGCCACCGCGGCCATCAGTCCCAGGGCGGCGACGTTGACGCCATCCAGGGCGACGGCCAGGCGCGGCGAGCGGCGCAGCCGGGGTACCAGCGGGAACACCAGCGGCACCAGGAGAAAGGACGGCAGGAAGATGGCGACGGTGGCCAGTAGCCCACCGGGCACCCCGGCCGCGAGGTAGCCAATGAACGTTGCCGTGGTGAACACCGGACCGGGGGTGACCTGCCCGATGGTGACGGCGTCGATCAACTGCCGGTCGGTCAGCCAGCCGAGGTGTCCCACAAAGTCGGCGCGCACGAAGGCCAGCAGCACATAGCCGCTGCCGTACACCACGGCGCCGATTTTGAGGAAGGTGAGGAAGAGGACGACCAGGCTGTGCGCCGGCGGCCGAGGGTGCGGGAGTGGCAGGAGGAGCAGCACCGGCGAGAGGGATGGCCGTGGAGTGCGGAAGCGAGCGGCGAATGCCACCGCCCCAGCCGCCAGCAGCACGAGTATGGGGGTGACGCCCAGGGCATACAGTGCCGCGGCGCCAAGGCCGAGCGCCACCAGGAGCGGTCCTCTGGCCGCACTGCGCGCCATGCCGACGATTGCCTGGACGATGATGGCGATCATGGCCGGCTTGATGCCGTAGAGCAGCCAGGTGGCCCCCGGCGTGGCGCCGTACCGCGCATAGGCCCAGGCCAGGGCCAGCACCAGCAGCACGGCCGGCAGGATAAAGCCCGAGCCGGCCAGCAGCCCGCGCCACCCGGCCAGGCGTCGCCCCACGGCCAGCGCGACCTGGGTGGAGCTGGGGCCGGGAATCAGGCCGGCGGCGCCAATCAGGTCCAGATACTCCTGTTCCTCCAGCCAGCCCCGGCGCCGCACCATCTCCTGCCGCATCAGGGCCAGGTGCGCGGCCGGACCACCAAAGCCGATGCAGCCCAGCTTCAGGAACAGCAGTGCCAGCTCTGTGCTCGACGGCGCGGGACGGACGGCTGGTTCTGTCGCCGGGTGGGAGGGCATCAGTTCGGCTGCTTCGCCTGCAGGTCGAGAAATGCCGGCTCGGTGCGCAGCGCGTCGAAGTCCGGGTCATCCCGCAGTTCCGGATGCAGTTCAGGGTTCAATTCCAGGGCCGCCGACAGCAACCGCAGGGCGGGGTCTCCCTGCCCCAGCACGCCGTACACGCCGGCCAGGTTGTAGAGCGAGGATGCATCCCGCCCGAGAACAGCCTGCACATCGTGGGGGAGCGAATCCAGCAGGCTGTGATATAGGCGAGCCAGAGACGGTAGCTGGCCGTGCCGCCGGTACCACTCGGCGAGATGGCTCACCGGATGCCATAATCCGTAGCCGAGAATTTCCGCGACCAGCGGGCGCCCCTGCAGCCAGGGATATCGCTGGGAATCGGTGAGATCCTCCAGGGTAAAGCGCTCGACCTGCCCCACCAGGGCATTGAACGCCTGCTCAGCCTCAGCCTGAATGCCGGCCCAGGGGCAGTGCTGATGATCGTTGAAGATCTGTTCTGGATCGTGCTCATCGCTCTCCGGCGTGCCCCCCTCGGCCGCCACGGCCAGCCGAAGAGCCTCCCGCTGCTTCGCCGCGGTGACGTGCGCCACCAGATCCTTCACGGACATCCGGCTCGGCGTCCCGCTCATCTCCCGTTCTGCCTCAGGCACGCGGTTCATCAACGCCTGCTCCGTATGATGGGCGAGCTGGAGCAGGTCGATTACCTGCGATTTCAGTGCGATGTCATTCATATGGTCGAAGCCTCCTCTCTTACAGTAGTTGCAGCAGAGGGGGTTCACCACACGCATTTTTTGCGGTTGAACCTGTTTTCTCCTGTTTGGTATCTCCCGTCCAGGCGCCAATCGCTGCTATGGTCTGGGCCGGGTGGGGCGATCCTGAGTTTGAATGGCCGATAGCCCCGACGACACGTTCATGAGCCGACAGTCTGGTGAGGGTGTGCTCGCAGCGGTTCTCTGCCCGGCCACGATCCACCGTACATTGACACCATACATTGACACCGTAGCATCGACCTTCAGGTCGTCATCGGAAGGACCGCGCGGCAGCGCCGGTCCTGGGCCGTACCACCATGCTGCTCCTCGCCTGTGCTGGCGGAATGGAGCGGTCGAGCGACGTACGGGTGTGCTTCCCTGCTCCGCTCCGTGGTGGGACGCCGGACTCGGGTGCATGCGACCACCCAACTGTGCAGGGGGGTGCGTGTCAGGCGGACGCTGGTCCCGTGCCCCCGTTCGGGGATCTGCGTCCGGCGCGGCGCCTCCAGCGGACGATCTGAAGATCGATTCTACGCATCGGGGCGGGACGCATCCTGGCCGGACGCATCCTGACCGGAATTGTGCGGTGTGAAACTGTCCGCTCATGATTTCCGGCTCACCGTGGCCTGGTACCATACTCAAGCCACAGTCGGAGGGTGAACATGCTGCGAGCGCTCTATGCAGACCTGATGGGAGGTGTCTACCCACCGGTGGACGGGCTGACGGAGGTGATGCCACCTCCCTCGGGAGCGGCTGGAGCGGTACTGGCCTTCACCGGCCACTGCATGGTAGCGGCAGATGTGGATCCGGCGTGGATCGAACGCGCCTGCCCGCCGTGGGATTTGCTGGTCGCAATGAGCCCCACCTTTATACTGGCGCTGGAAGAACAATTGGGATGCGCGGCCGGCCCACTCGATCTGGTGCTCTGTGCACCCAGCGCAGCCGGCGCGACGGAGATTATCCTGATCGAGGACGATGCGGCATATCTGCACGCACGGGTGCGGCGAGCGCTCTTTGCGCGCTCCGAGGTGCGGGTTTTTCGGACTCCGGATAGCGCCGGCTTGCTGACGATTGGTCGTGGCCTGGCGGGACGCTGGGAGGCAGGCGTGGAGGTGGCGGCGCCGGAGCGGAATCGGGGATTGGGGCGCGCCCTGGCCGCGGCGTCCCGCCGGCTAGCGCCACCCGGCGAGGGCGTATTCATGCAGGTGGCGCCGGGCAACGTGGCGTCGATGCGGGCGATTCTGGCCGGAGGGTTTGTGCCGGTGGGTACAGAGATCCTGTTCCGGGAGAGATAGGAGGCGATTGCTGTGTCTCTAGAGAGCTATCTGCGTGCGGCGCCCAAAGCTGAACTGCACGTGCATCTGGAAGGTTCGATTCAGCCGGCCACGCTGTTGACGCTTGCCGGGCGGAATGGGGTGGAGTTGCCGGCGCGTGATGTGGCGGGACTGCGGTCGTGGTTTGTGTACCGTGATTTCGCGCACTTTCTGGATGTATATATCACCATCTCGCAGTGCCTGCGAACAACTGAAGACTATGAGCTGATCGCCTATGAGTTTGGCGCGGAGATGGCTCGGCAGCAGGTGCGCTATGCGGAGATCACCTTCACCCCAGGGACGCACAACATCCGCTTTGGTATCCCGCACGAGGTGTACTTCGGCGGCTTGACGCGTGGACGACAGCGAGCGCGGAGCGATTTTGGGGTGGAAATGCGCTGGGTGTTCGACACGGTGCACGTGGTGCACGACCTGGCCCTGAATCAGTGGGCGGCGGAGTACACCACCAATGTGGCCATCGAGGGAATGCGTGACGGCGTGGTGGCGCTGGGGCTGGGTGGGCCGGAGATCGGCCACTCGTTCGAACGGTTGGCGCCCTGGTTCACGAAGGCACGCGCGGCAGGATTGCACAGCGTGCCGCACGCCGGCGAGACGCTGGGTCCGCACAGTATCTGGGGCTGCTTGCGAGAATTGGGCGCCGAACGGATCGGCCACGGCGTGCGAGCTATCGAGGACCCAGCGTTGGTGGCCTATCTGGCGGAGCACCACATCCCGCTGGACGTGTGTCCGACCAGCAACATCCGCCTGGGAGTCTATCCGAACCTGGCGGCGCACCCGTTTCGAGCGCTGTACGATGACGGGGTACCGCTGACCATCAACTCAGACGACCCGCCGCTGTTCAGCACCACCTTGAACGACGAGGTGATCGTGCTGGATACCGCGTTTGGCCTGGGCGTCGCCGAGATCGACGAGGTGCTGCTGGAGGGTGTGCGCCGCAGCTTTCTGCCCGAGGAGCGGAAGGGGCAGATGGAGAGGGAGTTCAGGGAGGAAATGGCCGGATTGAAAGCCAAGCATCTTGGTGAAGACAGTTAATCCAAGCGTTGACAAACTCGTGCCGTTGTTGGTCTAGATAACCGCCTTCAGGGGCGCCCATCCGTCGAACGCGTCCAGCACATCCGCGACTGCTTCCCGCTCTTCTGTACAACCGCGTTCCGCATAGTGGTCGTACAACTGCTCAAGACCAGCGTAGATATCCTCACGCGAAAGTTTCCCAGCGGTGAGATATCGCCGGATCAACGTGAGGAGGCGTTGTGCCATTTGCGTTAACGTCTCCTACTGACTTTGCACGGCGTCAGAAAGCTCTTCTTCGGCGATCTCATTCGCCGCGTCGCACACCCCGATGACCGCCGCATCCTTCACATCGAGCTCACCGATGCTGGACGCCACCTGCATCGCGAGATGCTGCCAGTCCAGTTTCAGGCCGAGAACGACATCTGCGCGCCGCTCAGTGAGCACGAGCGCGAGACGCTGGTGCGGCTCTTGGGTAAGCTCCAGGCCTCGCTACTCGAGCTGAGCGGTCGCGAACGCCACGAGCGCCCGCACCACGCACAACCTCTCGCGGCTGCAAACGACGACGCTCATTTTGGCCGCGGCGTGCAGATCATCCTGATGAGCGTACGGCCCGTACCTCACTCCGCCACCGCCATCGCTGCTGGGCGGCAGACCTGACAGGGGCGGAACCCCGCACTGGCTGCCTGGGTCTCGGAGCGGAAGGGATGACGGTGCTTCGAGGTGATGCGACGGGCATTGCGGCAAGTGGGGAAGCAGTAGATCCTGGTGGTGTCCGAGCCGATGTAGCGCACCCCAGCCCGCGCCAATTCTTCGAGTTCCGTCGGGCTAGTCCCTTCCGCAGCCAGGATAGTCTGCTTATTGGCCGGCCCGCCCAGTCCGTACTCGCCGACCATGCCATCGCTGTGGACGACCCGGTGGCAGGGGATGAGCAGCGGGATCGGGTTGTGGGCCAGGGCCGATCCCACGGCTCGTACCGCGCGCGGTCGACCGATCTCCGACGCCACCCAGGCGTATGGACGCACCTCGCCCCGCGGGATCTCCAGGGCTTTCCGCAGCACCGCCTGCTCGAATTCGGACACCCCGCGCAGGTCGAAGCGCAGGTCGCGGCGTTTGCCCTGCAGATGCTCGGTCACCGCGCGGTGCAGCGCTGCCGGCGGCTCCGCCGTCGAGGAGATGGGCCGGCCGAAACGCTCCTGGAAGGTCTGCTCGAAGGTCGTCCGGTCCTCGGCCGGCATGACCGCCGAGATGCCGTGGGCGTTACAGGCCACGAATACCGGACCGATGGGCGTCTCGATGGGGAAGTACGAGTCCACCAGCCCGACGCGGGCCAGGGTCGCGGGCAAGAGGGTGGGGGGCGCCGTGACCGCACGCAGCCCGCGCAGGCCTTCTTCCATCTCCCCGGTCTCGTTCAGTGTCGATTGATTGTCGGTCATTGGAGTACCTCACTTCTATCCATCTCCTGTCGTAGGAGCCGGATACCGCGGTGGATGTTCGACTTCACCGTCCCTTCCGGCTGCCCCAGGGCAGTTGCGATCTCGGCGATGCCGAGCTCTTCGATGTGGCGCAGGACCACCGCTGCGCGGAATCGCTCCGGAAGAGTGGCCAGATGGTCCGCCAGCTCCCGGCTCCCTTCGGCCGCCTCGACCAATCGCTCCGGCCGCTCCCGATCGCGACCGCTGAGGAGATCGCCGTCCAATGGCACGAGCTGAAGCGTCCGGCGGCGCACGCGGTTGCGGAAGACGTTCAGGCAGATCTGGTACAGCCAGGGACGCAGAGCCAGGGCCAGGATGCGCTCGTTCGGGTATTGACTCAAAGCCCGATAGGCGCGGACCAGGGCGTCCTGAGCAACCTCCTCGGCATCCTCCGGGTTGCCGGACATGCGCAGCGCGAAGCGGTAGAGCCGATCCTGGTACATACAGACCAAGGACTCGAAGTGGCCGTCCAGGTCGTCCGCCAGCCCGGCGATCAGATCGCCTGTCTGGTCCATGCGCTCTGGTCGGCTCTGGTCGGTTGGTAGCCCTCACGGAGTAGGAGCTCCCGCTTCACGCGCACTCCACCGCCCGCGTAGCCGGCGAGGCTGCCATCGCTGCGCACCACGCGATGGCAGGGGATAAGGTACAGAATCGGGTTGCGGCTCAAGGCAACACCCACGTCTTTGGCCGCTCCTGGCTCGCCGATCTGGCGCGCGATCCAGCCATAGGTCTGGACCTCTCCTCGCGGAATGTCGCGCGTCTTGAAGAGCACCGCGCGTTCGAAGTCGGTGGAGGCCCGCAGGTCCAGTGGGACACGGCGGTCATGCCGATGCAGCTGCTCGCGAATCGCTTCGGCCAGCTCTTCGGGGAGCGTCGCACATCGCGTCAGTGGCCGACCGAGCTGCCCACGGAACCACGCCTGGAAGGTGGCCTCATCCCTCGCCGGCCTGACGGCTGAGACGCCGAACGGGCTGTAGGCGACAAAGAGATGCCCGGTGGCATCATTCAGTGGGGCATAGCGGTCAATCGGTCCGGCTCCATCGCCGATGGCGTGCAGGTCCATGTATCTCACTCTCTCGTAGATGGTGTGTAATATCCTTACACCCTCTTTAACACGTCATCTCCCGCACCGGTTGCAATGAATGGGACCTCGGTCGGTGGTCGTTTCAGGCGTGGGTGGAGCGGAACGCCATCGCGGTGGCGAGCAGGGTAACGGCCGCGAGACCGGCGGTGACGACGGCGAAGGCATGGGTGGCGTGGGCAGCACCGGCCGGGGTGGCCAGGCTGAAGTAGAGGGTACCCAGGGCGGCGACACCGATAGCTCCACCAATCTGAGCGGCGGTGGTGGTGACGCCGCTAATGTCGGGGGCGTAGCGGCCGGCCACGGAGTTGGTGAGGTGAGCAATCAGGGCGCTGAATTGGATGCCCAGCCCGAAGCCGCCAAGGCCCAGCAGCGCGATGAGGAGCGCCTCGCCGCGCTGATCGGCGAAGAGGGAGACGCTGATCGCCAGGTAGGCGACGGCCAGGATCGCACAGCCGGCGGGTGCCGCCGAGGATCCCAGGCGGGTGGGTACGCGCCGCACAACCTGACCGGCGAGACCGAAGGCTGCAACCCAGGGGACCAGGGTGAGTCCTGAGGCGAGGGCGCCGTGGCCCAGGCCCTGCTGGAGGTACTGGGCGAGGGTGAACAGCAAGGCGTAATAGGTGCCCGTGCTGACCAGCAAGGTGAGGAGTCCCCAGCCGACCGGTCGCTGTGCGAGGATATCCAGGTTGAGCAGCGGGGCGCCCCCGCGTGCCGCCAGATGCCGTTGGGTGACGATGAACGTCGCCGCGACGGGCACGCTAGCCCCCAGAGAGATCCAGGTCCACACCGGCCAGCCCTCGGCGTGGCCGAGGATCAAGGGGAGAATAAGCAGCAGCAGGCTAGCCGACAGGGCGGCGACGCCGAGCAGATCGACGCGCCGTGACACACGCTGCTCGTCGATGGGCAGATAGCGCCACGCGGCGCCGAGCAGGGCGGCGCCGATTGGCACGTTGATCAGAAAGATGGCTCGCCACTGGCTGCCGGCCAGGTTGGCGGAGATGAGCACGCCGCTCAAGAGCTGCCCGACGACGGCCCCGCTGGAGAGCGCGACGGAGTAGAGCGCGATGGCCCGGGTACGCTCGGCGCCGGTGAGGTTGAGCTGGATGCCGGTGAGGGTCTGGGGGAACATCAGCGCCGCATCCGCCCCCTGGATGACCCGGGCGACAATGAGCACCAGTGGCGACGGGGCGAGCCCACACAGGAGCGACGCCGCGGTAAAGGTGGCGACGCCGGCGAGGAAGACACGCCGGTAGCCATGCGTCTGTCCGAGGCGGGCGCCGGTGATCAGGAGCACGGCGAAGGCAAGCACATAGCCGCCGATGATCAACTCCAGGGCGGCGCTGGATGCCCCCAGGTCGGCGTGGATCGACGGGGTGCCGACATTGGCGATGGTGACGTCGGCCTGGGCCATAAATGGCGCTGTGAGCAGCACCGCCAGCAGCCGGCCCGGGTGGGCGCTGCGAGTGGGCTGCGTACTGTTGAATTTCCTGTCAGCGGTTTCGATCATCGATACGATCTCCAGCGGCATGGTGGAAGGTCAGCCCAGGGCTGTGATGCCGCCCAGCACACAGGGCTGATCGACTTCTGATAGTACGAACACCAGAAACATCGGTCTGGTTGCAGGCCTGCTGGATTGGGCCACGCGGTACGAGCCGGCGTCCACCCACCGCAACTGGACGGAACTCGGTGGGTGGGCGCCGGCAGTCCAGGTGTTGCCGAGTATATCAGCCGGCCGCGCTGGACCCTCGGGGCAACAGCTAAATCAACAGAGCGACGACCACCGCGAGGCCGCTCAAGCACACCAGGCCGGCGGCAAAGGCATGCGGGTAGGCAGCTGGGGCCATCAATCCGCAGCACCGCTATCGACGTACCGCGCCAGCTCAATCAGATTGCCGTCCGGATCACGGACGTAGACCGATTCGATCGGTCCCGCCGCTCCAGTTCTCGGCACCGGTCCCTTGACGATGTTCACGCCGGCACGCTTCAGGTGATCGAGCACGATCTGCATCGGGCTGGCGGTGACGAGGCAGATGTCCTGTGTCCCCGGCCCTGGAACAACAGCCTTCGGCTCGAACTCCTTTCCCGCCTGATGGAGGTTGATCTTGCAGTACCCGACTTGCAGGGCCTTGCGGCCGTTGCCGAAGGTGAGCACTTCCATGCCGAGAACCCGGGCATACCACGCGCAGGTCGTTTCTACGTCGCGCACGGTGAACACGACATGATCGATTCTATTGAGCCCCAACACCGGCCTCTCCTCCTCTCGTGTCGTGGTGGTCCTGGCTGATCGGGCCTATGACGCCCCCACCTTCATCCATCGCATCGCCGCCCACGGCTAGCCCACCTCTCTCCGGGGGGCCGAGGGACCGCACAGGTCTCCTCGGCCCTCCTTTTCTGTGGGAAGGATGGTGATCCGGGAGAGCCACGGATAGCATGTCAGAGCACGGCCAGGATCGCTCCAGTGACCACCAAGAGTGCCCCGATCCAGGTCATCGGTCCGGGACGGTCGCGCGCGATTACCAGGGCAACCAGAACCGAGACCTCGCGTACTGTCGCGACCGGGCCGGCACTGGCGCGCTGGAAGGCTAGCAGGATCAGCAGGTACGCGCCGATGGTACCGATGCCGATGAGAACGCCCGGCCGCCAGGCGCGACGCAGTCTGGACCACTCCCCGCGCACCGCGGCGGTCAGGAGTAGTCCCTGCAAGCCAAGGACCACTCCAAGGTATCCTGCTGCTGACACGTGCCGGACGGCTCGCGCATCGACCAGCGAATAGGCGGCGATGCAACAGCCGGTGAGCAGGGCATAGCCAACGGCGCTCTTCCGCTCTGGATGGCGCCCGCCCGTCGCCACCAGCGTGAGGCCGAGGCCCAGGGCAGCAGCTCCGGCAAACGCCATCGGTTTCGCCCCTTGCCCGAGGACAAACCATCCACCAAAGGTGACGAGGAGCGGAGCTGTACCGCGCGCGATGGGATAGGCCAGGGAGAGAGCCGCATGGCGGTAGGCTGCGGTCAGGCAGAGAACGTACGCCGTCTCTGCGATGGCGGAGAGAGCGATGAGCAGGGGCACGCCAACGGGTGCAGACGTCACGATCGCTGGGAGCAGAACGAGACAGCCCACGAACCCGGCAATCGCCATGGCGGCAACCCGATCTTCGACGTCGTGCAACAGACGGTTCCAACCGGCATGGAAGCCGGCGGCGGTCAGCACCAGCAGCAGGACGACGGGACTCATTGAAGCCTCCCATGAACCGTCGCCCAGATAACCACTAGAGAAGGGCAGGATCCCGCTCTGTCAGCATCAGCTCAATCGCGGGCAACGCCTCTCGCGTCGCCGTTATCCCCTGTTGGTAGCAAAACCGGGCGCCGAATATCGAGTTCGGATTCAGCCCGTTGAACTCCGGCCAGATGACGAGGTCTGCGTCCTGCGCGGGAATGGATGGCCGGAAGGTCGCTGCACAGAGGCGACAGCTAAAGCGCAGCTGATCGCCCAGCCGGCCTCGTAGCGGCCGCCTCTGCCGGCCGATACGCTCCAATGCGGTTTGGGTCCAGGGTCGCTGGCGAAGGATGCGCGGCGCGGCATAATTGAAACCGAGACATACCGTGATCGATCGCTCGGCGCCCATCGCATTGGCGACCTGATGCGGCGCCGTATCCAGCAGCCCGCCATCCAGGCAGAAGCGACCATGCAGAGGCACGGGACGCGCGACAAATGGCAACGCGATACTCGCCTGGACGGCGGGGAGCACGGGGCCGCGATCGATCACCACCGGCTCCCCGGTCGCCATATCGGTCGCCACCACGGCAAATGGCAGTGTGAGGTCGCTGAACTGCCGGCCGCCGCCGGCATCCAGCAGCATACGCGAGATTGGGTTGCGCCGATCGAGACGCAGCCGCCCGGCGTAAAAGCGAAACAGGTCGAGTGGCGTTGCCTCGCGGGCCACCCGTGTCAGATACTCGGTCGTCAATCCAGCCGCCATGGCCAGGCCGAAGATCGCCCCGACGCTGGCTCCGACCACCAGATCGATCGGGACCTCCGCCTCGCGCAACACCGCAATCACCCCGGCATGGGCGCAGCCGCGGATACCCCCAGCCCCGAGGACCAGTCCGATCCGCGGCCGGTCTCGCGGATCGAGGTTCGCAGCCATGGCCTCAGGCATTCTTGAGGGTCACGGTCTCCAGAATATTCGCCACATCTTCGGTGCGATCGATGGTTTGCTCTAGCAGGTTGTACACATCCTTCCACTTGATAATGTGGATCGGATCGTGGCTGTGCTGAAAGAGATTGCCGATTGCTTGCCGGGAGACCCGGTCCCCCTCGTTCTCCAGCTCATGAATACGCACCCAATGAGCCTCCGGGTCCTTCCGCGACTCCAGATGGTCGAACGCTTCCACCAGCTGCTGACCAAGCTCCAGCAGAATGGCTCCCAACTCTTGCGCTTCCGGGCTGATTTCATCGACCCGGTCGAGCACGATGGTGGCCGCGGTTTCCTCCGCCAGGTCGATCACGTCGTCGACCGCGCCGGCCAGCGCGTAGATGTCCTCCCGATCGAAGGGGGTGAGAAAGGTCTGGTTCAGTTCCTGATGCACCCGGTGGGTAATCTCATCCCCTCGGTGCTCGAGATCGCGCAGCTGGGTGTGGTGCTGCACGAACTGGTCGGCGCTGCTGTTCAACAGCGTATTCAAGACCTTGAGGCCCTCCATGAGGTTCGTCGCGTTTTCACGAAAGAGCACAAAAAACTGGCGCTCGGTCGGCACCAGGGAAAACGGCATTCCAGACTCCCTTCCACAATAAGTAGCAACGCCCGAGTGTACCTGTCGCAGGCGCGAATCGCTACCGGACGAGGTGATGAGGTGAATCGCGGCCCCCAACCTGGAGAGCCATTCGGTTGGTGCCGGAGGTGGGCGCCACTCCAGGCAGGGTGTGCAGCGGGAGGAGTCATGGTCGTGCAGGAGTTGAAGGCGGCGGCACAACCCGATCTCTGGTGTCCTCCGAAACATTGCTCGCAGACTGCTCAATGAGCGCATCCTGGTAGGCGGTAAGCGTGGTCATAAGGGCAGATTGAGCGGTCGCATCTGCCGCAGAGGGAGAAAGCAGTGCGTCTGCCAGCACGGCGCCGTCCATGGGAACCGGCGGCAGGCCAAGCAGATGTAACACGGTTGGCGCGACATCCATCAATCTGGCAGGGTAGTGAGAAAGGTGACCGCTCCGCACACCCCTACCGGATACGACGAGAGGAATGTGTTGCGCCCCCCAGTTCAAGCCGCCGTGGTCGCCATGCGCCCTCGGATACGTGCCCCCGATGGTGTTCTCTCGAAAGGGAGCAACCACATCTGGCGCAGTCGATCCCAAAAAGGTGGAGAGCAGGTACTGATACGCAGCGTCGAGGGCCGGGCTGATCTTCATGCCCGGCGCCGGCAGATACTCATACCGGCCTTTGCGGTCTACCTGATAATAGGCGCCTGCCACATTGGGAACGCGCAGCATCTCCGCCGAAACGGCCCGACCGTGCCACGGATTCTGGAGGTAAATGTCGGCAGCAGTGCCGCCGGTATGGAAGAGATAGTGGCCACCCGCCTGTCGGACAGCAGCTTTCGTCACGTCGCCACTGACAGTCCGGGCGTTTGGAACCATCCCGTGGTCGGCCGTGACCACGAACACCGTCTGGTCGTAGATTCCTGCCTGCTTATAGGCCGCAACAATGCGGGCGATATTGCGGTCGAGGCCTGCCGCAATCTGCGCCATAACGGCCGGCGTGGCAGGGCCGCCGTACGGGTGGCCATACACATCTGCTCCCGGCATATTGATCAGCAGCGCCTTTGGCTGCACCTGCCGCAGAGTCACCAGCGCAAGCTGAGCAGAGAGCCAGTCCCAGTCCGTGAAGTGTTGCAGAGGAAGGCGTATCTGGAGGGCCGGATCCTGAAGGACTTCGTCGGGGGGACGGTGGCCCGGCACAAAGCTGGGTACCAGCAGATCATTTCGTGACCCCGAGCGCTGGTGGTAGAGGATATAGTCGGCGGCCCATCCACCCAGGGCATCCGCGGCGTAGACCTTCTCTGAGGAGAGAGCAACCACTGTCGCTTTCGGATCGCTGGCTTTGATGGCTGCCGGAATCGAACTGGTACCCGACGCTCGTAGGTCTCGCTCCATCTCGCCCGCCAGCACCCCTTTCGGCCATCCGTCCAGCACCTCTTGTTTGCTCTTTGGGTCGCGCCATTCAAAGCCCAGGATGCCATTATTCTTCGGCATGCATCCGGTCGAGAGCGTTGCATGCCCGGTGGGTGTCTCGCTTTCCAGCTGCCCAACCCACGCTCGGTCGTAGACCGTTCCGCGCCGCATCAAGTCTTCAAGCGCGGGCATGGGAGCCAGTGTGCGGTACTCAGGACGAAATGCGTCGAGCACGATCATCACGAGATAGTTCGGCGCCACACTTTGGGCTTCAGCGAGATGCCATTGAGAGCCGAGGATCGAGGATATGCCGGCCCCGGTCATGCCAAGCGCGGTCAGCGCACGCACAAACTGTGCGCGAGATAGGACACCGCGGCCAAAGAGCCTGGTGAGTTCGTCAAAATCGCCGCTACGTCGAGAAGACCGTCGGTACGTCACATCTCGATGGTACGTGCCGACTTCGTGTTGCTTCCAGCCTTTCTGAACGCAAGGTGAACGTGGAGACGGGTGTACATCCCCAGAAAGGAGACGCGCCATGATCGATCTGGATAGTCCTGCTGGCCGGCATACGGGGCGCTAATCCGGTGGCCGGCGCGGCAGTTGTGCGGGAGGCCGAGAACCACGCCTGTGCGCCTGGCCCCACCTGTAACTCGATCCCTGTGTAAGGTTCATGGGGCCCGTTCGCGCTTCAGGCCTGCGCCTCTGGCTGGTCCCGCGGGTCGTCCTGTTCGTGTTGCAAGGTATACACCGCGAAGCCGGATTTTGCTCGTTTGGCCGCATACATGGCCACGTCGGCACAGTGCAACAGGGTTTGCGAACTGCCTCCATGTTCCGGGAAAGCGGCGACACCGACGCTGGCGCCAATCTGGACCGTCTCGTTGCCGATCGCCACCGGCTGTTGCAGCGATTCCAACAGTTTCTGCGCCACGACCGTGGCCCCGGCCCGCGGGGTTCCCGGCAAGAGCACCGCGAACTCGTCGCCGTTCAACCGGGCCACGGTGTCTGAATCACGCAGTGAGGCCTGCAATCGACTGCCGACCTGTTTCAGCAGCTGATCGCCCTGTTCCTGGCCCAGTGTGTCGTTGACCTGCTTGAAGCGGTCGAGATCGATCAGGAAGACCGCGAGTGTCGTTCTGCTTCCGTGCGCCACTCCCAGTGCCCGTTGCAGGCGCTCCTGGAACAGGACACGATTGGGAAGGTCGGTTAGGGCGTCGTGCAGCGCCTGATATTCCATAGCTTTTTCCGCCTCTTTACGTTCAAGGAACGATCCTATCTGGGTATTGACCGCGATCATGGCCTCCATCACCTGGTGATCCACGGGCCGGCTCGCCCGGCTAAAGAATTCAAAGATGCCATGAACCGCGCCACCCGTCACCACGGGGAAGCACAGCGCCGACTGCAGCCCCTCTTTGGAGGCCATCAGCGCGCGCAGCATGGCCGCATCGCTCGTTATGTCGGTGATCCAGACCGGTGAGCGCAGGTTCCAGACCCGGCCCGGCAGATCGATGCCCGGCGCGATGGTCAACTGGCGGCACAGAGCCTCGAATCCATGAATATCAATGGAGTGCTCGTGCCAGACGGTACGACAGCGCAACACCTGATGAGCGCTGTCTACGTTCCAGAAGACGCCAGCGTCCCAGGCACCACTGGTACACAGGGTTTGCAGCAGGTGGGGAATGGTGCCGAGCAAGGTCGGCGAGGCCTTCAGGGCCGTGGTCACGGCCTCCTCCAGGGTGCCCGACAGTGCGCGTACCGGGGCCTCATGCGGAACCACATTGAGATGGGAGACATCGCGGGCCACGCTCATCAATGCCTTGGGCTGTTCATCCGGCCCCAGGATGAGCGCGGTGGTGACGTTGGCTGAAAAGCTGGCTCCATCCTGCCGCAGCAAGGTATACTGCGCATCGTTGCATACCCCCTTGCCCAGGGCCTTGCGCTTATCCTGTACGGCACGCGGCCGGTCTTCGGTGGCGATCAGTTCGAGGGTTCCCAGGTGGAGCATTTCCGCGGGGGCGGCATAGCCAAACGTTTCCGCCGCACGCTTGTTGGCCATGATGATGAAGCCGTACAGATCGCTCAGCCACATGCTATCGGGCGAGGCTTCCACCACACTGCGATACTGGTCTTCGCTCTGCCGCAGACTCTCCAATTCACGCTCACGCTCGGTCATATCACGGAAGGCAAAGATGGTACCCACGATCTGCTCGTTGACCACCAGCGGGGAGGAGGTGTAGGTCACGGCGATCATTTCGCCGTCTTTGCGCCGGAGCCGGTCATCATCGCACCGGGCCGGCGCCTGGGAACGGGTGGCGAGCAGCATGTGGCAGCGAGCCGCCGGCACCGGGATCCCCTCGTCTTTCTTGCAGCGATGCAAGGTCTTGTGGATATTTTTGCCCAGCAGCTCCGCTTCGGTCCAGATCAGCATCCGTTCAGCGGCCGCATTCATAAAGGTCACCCGGCCGCGGTTATCGACGGCACAGATTCCATCGGCGAGGCTGCTGACGATGGCGCCGGAGAAGTCGAACTTTCCGAGGCCGTATCGCAGCAACAGGGTGTTCATCATACGCTCTAACTCTGTTTCCACGCGCCGATTCCACCGCGTGTAGGGGGAGACGATAGGGAGCACGGTTTGCGATCCGTGCGCAGTTGGTAGCCCTATCTAACCACCCCGCCGCCCACTTCGATACAGGCCACGTGCCCGTAAAGGGCGGGACTATGGTCCTGAGGTGGGTTCGCCGCGGCAGCGGTAAAGGGAAAGGTGGCGCGGCTCACGCTGGTTGAAGCAAATCTCCATACCGCAAACCTCGCCAGCTTCCTACTCGCTCCTCGCTCGACCTCACCTTACCCCATCGGTCCGAGTCATCCACGCATCACAGCGGCTAGCTACAACCAGTCGAAGCACCCCACGCGCGCCCTCAGTAGCTCCCCCGCTATGCACTCCAGGGGTTCGATGGCGCAGACCAGCGACGATCCGGCCATTCCTCCGCTGTGCCATGACCGACATCATGGCTCGGCTACCATCGCAGGGATCGACGTAGCTGATGGACCAAGCGTGAGAGGCCGTAAACCAGCGCGAGTACTGATGCGTCGTAGGGCCAGAGCCGACGACGAACACGGCTCCCCTGTCCGGAGTTGCGAGTACGCTAGAACTGCCGAACGCGACACAGAGGCTGAAGATTAGGCCGATTGCGCCGAGCTTCATGCGTTCTCCCTTTCGACACGGCTTCGGTCAGTACGGCGATACTCTGGTGTACAAGGTCACCTTCCAGATGCAGGGTGACCACCAGGCCAATGATTGCTCTTGAAACGTGTCCACGATTCGCCGTCCCTGGCCAGCCACTCGGCGACCTTTCGCGATATTCGCCTGCCACCGTACTGGGCCAGCCGGTGACGAGTCTCCAAAAACTTGACCAGAGCTGTCGTAGAGCGCAAGGTCAAAGCGGTGGCGTTTGCCTGCGCAGTCGTAATGCCACACCACGAGAATTTGTGATGCCCCTTGCGACTGGTACGGCTGATACTCGGTAAAGCCGTGAACTTGCCCGTTATTTGAGAAGACGCCCTGCCACTTCCACGGCTCTGCATGGGCTGCGGTACTGGTTCGGCTTAAGAGTCCCGCTGAAAGGATCAAGGCGACCGCAAGGACTCGGTAGTTTTGGCTGTTCATTCGGTTTCCTTTCGTCGGAGGTCTGTAGTCGCCATCGTCCTAATACCCTTTCGCTGCCAGCTCTTGCTGAATGCCACGAAGTCCTCGATAACCCGCAAAGATTGCGTCGTAGTCGGCCTTGGTAGGCGGATCCGGATAATCCCCCAAAAAGCTCGAGGCGCCTGCAGCTACGTCGACAAAGTGGCTATCTGTCCGTGCGCTCACATCGTCATAGGGACTCCCGCCCGAACGATGGATGAACGTATCGAAAGCATGCTGGAAGTGCTTCTGTGCATCTTGCATCGGCGGAATGACTGTGTGGCCGTTGCCTGGGGAAATATCGAGACCAGTGACCTCATTGATGCCAATGGCTTCCTCGGCCATGGCCTGGTGAAAAGCTTTAGCAAACACCGCTATGCTAAACACCTCCGGCACAAAAGTTTGAATAGGTTGTGGCGGCGTCGCTGACTTCGACTCCAGGGGCCGGGTGGCTGAAGGACGAGACGTAGAGCGCGGCAGCGGATGCGGTGTTGGATGCACCACGGGACGCGGTGTCGGGTAAACCTTCGGCTTCACCACTGCAGTGGCAGATGTTTTGGTGGCGGCCGTTAAATGTTGTGACGCGGCCGTTTTCGAGGAGGTGTTGCGGTAGATCAAAACACCAAACGCTGTGGCGAGAATCGTCCATGTCAGCAACACGCCTCCGAGCGGGAGCGGCTTACTGCCTACCCATGGAAACCAGCGAAAAACACGCACCATGCGGTTACGCGTGTGCTTGAAATCGGTCAGAATCAGGATTGCCGGCACACCCAAAAGGAGGAGTGTCAGAGGGTAGGCGACCATGCTGAACAGAAACGCTACAACCAGTACCGCGGCCAGGGCTATCCGCAATGACGTTTTCATGTTGCCCTCCCTGCTCTTATCGGTACTTTGTTGACCGGGGTCATGCGGATTCATAGAGGGAGATGCCTCGTCCTTGCCAGAGCCAATCAAGCAACTGCTGCAAGGCCGGTGGTGGGGGCTGCGTGGACCAGGCTCTCCAGTACCGCCACAGCATGATCCAGGGCTCCAGCCAACTCCTCACCTGACGGAGGGCGACCGGCCACGACACGCGTGGGCGGTCGACCGGAATGGCGCTGATTTTTTTCCCGCCCCGCCACCTCGTCGGTGGTGGGGGAGGAGCAGTGGGCCGGCGCCTCAGTTCTATCGACCAGCTGAACCGTCTCGCCGGCCGCCTGACGCTGGTGGTACCAACAGAAGGAGAAGGCGCAGCAGACCAGCTGCCAGTGCCGGCGGATGGCGATATCCGTGCGCACCTGGTACTGGCTCCAGCCCAAGGCATGCTTGGTTTGCTTGTAGCTCTGCTCCACCCAATTCCTCAAGCCATAGAGCCGCACAATCTCGGCCAGATCTGCAGCCGGGAGTGCTCCCTCTGCTTGTGCCCGTGCCGTCCCAGGGGCCGGCAGGTTGGTGACCAGATACCAGGTGGTGCGCTCCGGTAGTAGTGCGGGGTCGGTGGTGACGACCACGGCGCGCTGCACCCGCTCGCCTCCATACGGCCCGACCGTGATCTCCAGCGCCCACCAGTCTTCGGTGTGACCGTCGCGGAACCGGCGGATGACGCGAACCCACGCGCCCGGGGAGGCAGCGTCCGTCCAGTCGACCGCGCCTGCCGCCTCCCGGAGGCTCCCGATGTCCCCCTTCCGGTGCCACCATGCATGCGACGGCTTGAGCGCGAGCACGTAGCCGAGTCCTCGCTCGCGGAGGCCACGCTTGAGCTCCTCATCCTCGCCGTAGAAAGAATCGGCAACCACCGCCCGAAACGGTATCGTCAACTGCACCGCGGCGTCCACCAACTCCAGCG
>JAABUJ010001281.1_pt1 | contig 38141 bp, 35 predicted proteins | sample 5559131 | NCBI WGS metagenome assembly JAABUJ01 (sample SAMN10711875, study PRJNA513366) | rock metagenome | isolation source: Antarctica rocks | place: Antarctica: Victoria Land, Mt New Zealand nord | collected 2016-01-07 | reverse complement strand
AATTATAAAGATCTACAATATTTAAAGAATACACTGCACTTATTTAAATGACTAACTCAATGAATTAATGAATTTCAGCAATATAATCTTAACATTCAATATTGACCTGAAGCTCAGACTGTTGTATCAGATTTGATTAGTTATTAACTTAATTTTATAGAGAAAAACTCAGCAAATAAAGCATTCTTAGATGCTCTGTAAGAATTAAATGATGTAAAATGAAAGAAAGTGATGATACTGTATCTGAAAGATGATACAGAATCTGAAAAGTCATTGCTTTGCAAATATGTGTGCAAAAATAATGTGATGAATCAATTTTGACTACATTATGATTTGAAATCAAATGATCTGTATTTAATTCAAAAGTAAGACAACAGCAAAGCATCATTTTTATAGTTTCAGTACTGTGCAGACTTTTTAAAACATATATACACTGAATATGAGCATCTAGAAGTGCTGAGACTGCTAAAAGTCATTTGACTTTAAGCTTAATGACATAAATTATTGCAGAATATCAAATTGTTTATAAAGCATTGTTTTAACTGTTAAGTTGCTCAATGATCTTAAAAACATTAAGAGATCAAAGAATATTTATATTTGACTTGTAAGAATTTATTATCATTTAAAAGATAAGAAATCAACATAATAAATATACTATCTTGAATGTCTTAAGAAAACTGCTAAATTATAACAGCAATTAATTATGCTACAGACTGATCTGTGACTAAAGCTGTTTCAAATGCAATAAAAACAACAGTTACAGATTTTCTATATAACAAAATCTTTACAAATTATGATTCACTGAGAGAGTTACTATTTAATAACAGTACAAACTTTCTCAATTATGTTGTGATTTACTATTTGAAAAAGCTTAAGACTCAATATAGAACAATAACTTTCTATTATTTCTGCATAAATGAAAAGATAGAAAATCTAAATAAAATGTTGAGCTTCATGCTTACAAAATATCTTATGAATAAATTAACTCAATTATAAGACAAATACTTACTGTAAGCACTTTTTGTGACTTAAATCTGAGCTTATAATACAACTAAACAGAGCTCATTCTATCTACTGTATAAGATAAATTTATAATTATTAGACAACTTAAACAATCTCTGACTGCTGAGAGAAATTGACTTTGAAGATCAGTTAAAATGAATTAGGCAGATACAGATGATTTAAGCAATTATTAATAAAATTCTTTTATGAAAGATTATTAAATCAAAAACAATTTGTAATGAAACAGTGTGATTAAACACTATAAAGAAAGAAGACTGAGTGCTTATATAAAATGAAGAGTCTCAGAAGTTTAAAGTTAAATAATTTAAGTCTTATAAGATATTGAAAACTCATTCATTAGAAATTTATGTATTAGAAATGTTTACAGAATGTGTTTTACAAAATTTAATTTATAATAATTAACTTGTGAAAGCACATATCTTTGATATCAATGAATTTTAAGCTAATTTAGAGCTGCAAAGCAGTCTGAAACAAGTTAAATTATTTGTGCAGTAATTAAATCTTAAAGTTAATAAGATTCTTAAACAGAAAAAGTCACTGTTGTCTTTTTATAAAGAACTCTTAATCATATCTTGAGTCAAATGAGATCACAGACAAAAAGAAAAACTATATAAGCTCTTAATAAAGAAGAAAGAAGATCTCTTTTAGAAGACAATTTATAAGATATAAAAATGTTATGAACAGATAAATTTATCTGTATTCTCATTACAGAACATTTTAAAAGCACACTGAAGCATTGCTTCTTTTAAACTGATCTTGACTGAAGTAAATGATGTGATGAACACATTACAGAAGATTATTGAAAGCTGAAGAAATATTGATGATTTAACTTCAACATTCATGACAGAAGAGAGATGTAACTAAGAAAGAGTAAAAATCTCAGCATTATACAGTATTAAGAAAAAACTGAATGATTAAAAATGATCTGATAAAGACTTGTGACAATGACATAATGAGTTGAAGTTAAAGCAAACAAGAAGTAAAGCTGAAAAGAAAGACTAAAAAGTCTTAACTTCAATAATGATTAACAGTGATCTGACAATGATCTATGAAAGAAATATGAGCTTGTATAATCTACATAAAAGACTTAAAAAAAGACTTTTATAAACTAGAAGATGATAGTATTAGAAGCAAAGCAATTTCATTAATTATTTATTTATTGAAAAAAAAAAAAAGTTATGAGCTAAGTACAGACTGTATTCAAAGTAAAATTACTGTTCACTGCAACAACACAACAATGAGTGAGAACACAACTGATGTGAACAGAGCAGTGATGCAAGTAAAGTAACAAATACATTAATGTTAAGCTTTTCAGCTCAACAATAAAGAATCTTAGCAGCTATCTTTAACTTATCTACAGTGCTCAAAACATTCTCTGTTAACAAGTAATTGTAGTTAATAGAGAGTGTAATGTCATCAATGATGATGATGAGAACAGCAGATGAAGCAGTAATATAACAATAATGAAAAGTTATTAAGTTAGCAGACAAAGAGAATTTAAACTTTACATGATCTAGAACAATAAGTAGTCATCATATTAATATAAATTTATACTTACAAAAGCTGCATTAAATACTCTGTGCATCTTAATGACAGTTTATACACAAATTATAAAGAAAATAATAGTCATTAAACTTAATCTAAATGCACACTGTAAACAGTCTGTCTTTATGCACATAGTTGTTGCAGACAGTCAGCTTACATTTCTTATAAATATGAGTGACAACAGCTTCACAATATGTTCAGTAAGTGCAAAAACAATTTAGATTCATGTTAATATGTAAAATTAACTATTAAATTATTGACAACATCTTAAGCTCAGTCTTAAGTCAATTCTTCAACAGCAGATTAATTAAAACATTAAGCAATAAGAAGCTGAGCTAATTATTAATTAATTTATTAGAAAGAAAAAAGAAAGCAGTATTAGAAATAGAATATTTAATCAGCTTTATGTATTGTTAATTTTTAAATTAAAATTGAGATGACAACATACTGAGAAAAGAGTTTTGCAAGCTTTTTTTAAGATAGAAATGATCAGTAATCTTGTAAACACAATTAAAAGTAAACTTCTTTTAATTTAAGTTGTTGTCATCTGTATCTGACAACAAAGCAACAGCAACACAATGTGAAACATGAATCTCAAGAGATAATTTATGAAACATTAATGACACACTGTAAACATATTACAGAAGTTTATATGATGATAAAGCAAATAAAAAATTAATAAGTTGATGAAGTAGCAGTTAAAAGTCAGAGTGTGATTGAAAACTAAAGAAAAAAGAAGAGAATTTTTTTTGAGAAATTGTGATTAATGATATAAACAGATAATGTAAACAGTGAATAATTTATCTTACTGTTATAACAACAATAATTTACACTTCTAGTCACTTTTGAATGACAATAGTGATGTGAAGTGAGATAAAACAATGTGAATGTAAATTGCAGACAGAAATTTTACAGAATGTCAAGTAAATCTCTGCATTCACATCAGTGAACTGTTGTGACTGTGCAGTAGAGAAGAATGTGATATCATTGCTTACTCATCTCTTACTAAGTGCTTCTATTTATGTCTTAGTCATCATTTTCTATATATACTCTACATAGCGTAAACGAAAAGGGACAACTTTCTACAGACCGATTCACAATAGTCTTAGCGCGGCATCACGTGCCTACCATAGTGTTGCCCCTGCTGTGATGATTTACCCAACCAGCATCGTTCCTGCGCCAAAGAACACCCAGGGAGCAGACTTTACCGTACAAGAAAGACACAGATTGACTTTTTCACACCTTCATAAGCATACGGCCCTGCAGAATTTGAGGATCAATCCTGTGGAAGTTACTAGGTTTCTTTGCCTCTCAGTCAACTCGCAGGCGCAGCTCGCCAACGTTTACCCACTGCATCTAGAACATTGATCCCTCGCCTGAACATCTTGACGTCTCACTAACATCCACGACATCTTGAGCTATGGCGAATGATGAGTATGATGTAAGTCGTCCTGGTGCGACGTTTTGGTCCTTACTAACACGTGCATGTAGTTTCTCTTCAAAGGTAGCGGCTCCTTTACCTACCACACGCCCCGCAGGCGCAACACGGAGTCTAGATACTGACCTCACCACCACAAACAGTCGTTTTGATCGGAGACTCTGGAGTCGGGAAATCCAACCTTTTGAGTCGATTCACCCGCAACGAGTTCAACCTAGACTCAAAGTCCACCATCGGAGTCGAGTTCGCAACACGCTCCATCCAAGTTGACGCAAAGACCATCAAAGCCCAGATCTGGGATACGGCCGGGCAGGAACGTTACCGAGCTATCACATCTGCGTATTATAGAGGTGCTGTTGGGGCGCTGCTCGTGTACGATATCAGCAAGCAGCAGACGTACGAAAACGTGATGAGGTGGCTGAAGGAGCTACGGGACCACGCGGACTCGAACATCGTCATAATGCTCGTGGGGAACAAGAGTGATCTGAGGCATTTGAGAGCGGTACCAACAGAGGAAGCCAAGCAGTTTGCCAGTACGTTTGCCATGCGGAAGCAGGCTCCAAAACATAAGCTTACTGTCATAGGCGAGAACAACTTGTCCTTCATTGAGACCTCAGCCCTTGATGCAAGCAACGTTGAGCTCGCATTCCAGAACATTTTAACAGGTACGTGACCTCGGCAAGAGCATGCGTCTCACTCTGTCATCTGTGACAAGAAGTAATGCTCGTAACCACAGAAATTTACCGCATCGTCTCGAGCAAAGCACTCGACAACGGCGACTCGTCACAGAATCCAATCGGGGAGCGCAAGGTCCTGGAGATTAGCAAGTCAGCTGAGACGGAGAACAAGGGAGGGAAGTGCTGTTGAGAACATGGAACGTACACACGAACTTTGCTACGTCAGGTTGTCATTCCAGACCGTGGGAGATACAAGGCTTGGCGTCTGTTGAGAGGCTACCTGGTATTGCTTGTGCGGCCGACATGTTCTTGGCGTCATTATGTTTGCAATCCAGTTCTCGTCTTCCTAACCTAGGGTTCGATCTTTTTAGGGGTCAAGCATGGAATATATTGACCTGTATGACTCTCATGCGTTCAATTACCTACTCAAGACCTGAGCCAGAAGTTTCTCGGCTTGCAGAACCGCTCTATTGAATCATAATCCCTATCATACATACTGCAAATCGTGGCAGATACAGATAGCCTTCAAGCACTGAATTTAGATATTGCCTTGTTCCCCATCATCCGACCTCCAGCCCCCCCCTCTCCCATCTGGCCGAAACACCACAACCCCCATCAAAACTTCCTATACCCTTTCCCCCCCGACACCATCTCATTCCCCACCACCCTATGCTCCTCATCCGGCCTCGTCCAAACCGCACTCGCATCCTTCACCGCCTCCGTCCCAAACCTCCCCACGCACCACTCCACCACGCCCCCAATCTCCCTCCCACTCTCCCTCTCCAACCCCTCCCTCTCCTCCCTCACCCCTTTCCCCTCCCCCTTCCCCTTCGCCTTCCGCAACGCTTCCACCCTCCCCACAAACCCCAACGCCCCTTCCTTCCCGCCCTCCTTCTCCCCCCAGACGCGCCTGAAGACGTCGCTTTCCGCTACGTCGCCGTACCATGCGCGCGCGTTGTCGTAGTCGCCTTCGATCCGGTGCAGGATCCCGTGCAGGTACATGCCCTCGTGGGCGGGGGCGGCTTGCATGTGCCGGACGAGGAAGTGCGCCGAGGGCAGGTCGGCGTTGAGGATGTGCAGGGCGGCTTCGAGGGTCGGGTGCAGGGATAGGGAGGAGATGGTGGCGGTTAGGCTGGGGGTGCGTGGGCGTGCTGGGGGGAGGAGCGGCGCGGGGTGCGTGAGGAGGGAGGCGTAGATGGTTTCGAAGGTTTGGTGGGGGTTGGACATTGTTGAGATTTGGAGGGAGGTTTGGCGGTTTAAAGCCTGCTGTGTGTCGTTAAGGTGGGTGTTGATGTGCAGATTGACTGTCATGGAGTGTTGTCGTGGGATCTGTTGGTTAGCCCTGGTTCATGGCTGGATACAGTAAGTGCAGACGTCATCATCAGAGAGTATGTCCAACGGCACATCGGCATATGTAGCAAAACTTTTTCCATCTTCAGGGAATAGCTGTAGAGACTGGACTGAGAAACTATGGAGAGAGTATAGATATTAAGGTAGGTCTCAGTAGGAATTTGAAGTACTTAGTCTAGCCCTCATTTAGTAGAAGGTAAAGTTGGACCACATCTCAGAAAAAGAGTAGCACAGCGGATTCAACTGTTCTGTCGTCTTCTTCTGATCTGTTCGTTGAGAATCTGCACTGGTTATGTGTTCAATGTGTGACAGTAACCTTGTAGAGGTTCATCCAGACAGCAGTCACAGCTGAAGGTGTCACCATTTATCCACTTCAATAGCTCAAGTACTAGAGATTTCTCATACCATTCATTGACCGAAAAGCAATTCGATAAGAACCTCCCAGGTGGAATCTAGCTCTGGAATGCAGGGGTGATAACCTTTCAGACTGGAATGTGGAGAAGAGGATATGAACGCCAAACCAAGCTCAGGCGTCACAATATCAATTTGAACGAACCCCTACGTTTTCTATCCACGGAAAAGTATGAACCCTTTACACGCGCTTTCTACCTTATCAATCATCGTCAACGGCCACCCCAACACTTCTCTCTCGAATAGAATCCCTCAGCTCCTCAACGTTACCCCCTCTCTCCGCAACAACCCAGTCAAACGTCTGCCCAAAAGTCTCCCCGTTGTTCTCGAACCACTCTCCCAGTCCCTTGACAAAGGTCTCGATCATCCCTTTAAACGGCGCATTCTCCTTCAGCCAAACGATCTGCCCCGGATCCAGCTTCAGCATATCCTCCACCACATAGTAATGCGGGATCTCATCGCCCCAGCCCTCCGCTCCAGGCTCATGGTATGCCGTGGATTGGTACTTGGTGAAGAATTTGTTGGCCGCAGTCACTTGATGGGTGGTATGGAAATGCGTCTCGAAGGCCGAAGGGGGCGGTGGATAGTTGAGGTGAATGTTGAAGAGAAGCTGGTGGTCAGTGTCCGGGAAGCGCTTGCGAAACTTGCGCTGGATCGTACCGTTGCTGGGACAAATGTGGGTTTGCAGGACTTCGCGAAGGACCTCACGCACGTCTTCGATCTCGGCTAGCTCGACCGTGTTCCAATTGTGCAGGAGTTCGGCGCGTTCTTGAATGACGTATCGATGCATGCGGGAGTTGCGAGGATAGGCTCGATTGTGGAAGGCACTGGAGTATAACCAGAGACGGTATATGGCGCGACGAAGGCGATATCGTTCGGATTGGGAAAGTAGACGTCGGTCTTGGAAATCGTGCTTCCACTTCTTCGCGGGATAAACGTCTTCCCACTTCTTTGCCACGCGCCCAACTTCTATTATTTGCTTGAGGAGGGCGAGGGAGGAAGGCACATTGCGGAGGAGGTGTGCTGGCTGACTGGCGTTGTGGGTAACGAGCTGAATGGCGTCCTGAAGGGGTCCGTAGTGGGCTTCGGCTGCCTCGAACAGGATGGGCAGCTTCGGGGAGGTTGCAAACACTTGATGAAACCGGCGACAAGTCGCCGCAAGGTTGAGGACGTCGGAAACAGAGGTGCACGAGCGGAGTACATGTACCACGAGCTCAGTTGCGAGGTCCTGGAGCAGCATGTTGGCAATGCTAGGGTTCTTGACGGATATTTTTCTATGTATTTTCTTTTTCAGTACAATCTTGCTGTCTTCTCTAATAATCTTCTCCTAGAAATATATATCCTCTTCTCTCGACGTGATACTGCTTCCAGATTGTGCTGCAAATATCGACGCCGAAGTGAAACAAGTGAAAATCAACTCTTCTCCACCCCGCCTTTGGGGCTATAAAGGAATAAAGATACATCTTCCGATGATCTGAAGGGCAGTTGAGTTTGGATTGCCAGCCTTGAAGGGCTGGAGATCGTTGTTGCTGTCATGTTGGCTGTGAGGAAGGAAAAGGAGAGACAGCGCAACAACTCGAAAGGAGAGCTGACCGCGACACGGGATTTGCCGGCTACAGGTGTAAGACCACTATACATAACTCGCCGGATGAAGCCAGACTACTTGTCCTCATACTCAATATCAGATATCGTGGAGCAGTAAGATGTTTCGAAGACATGTAACCACCATCCTAGCGGTCTTGCTCATCCCGCTCGTTTCGGCCACTTCTCTATCATTCATCATTCCACCCTCAGCCCTGATACCCAATCCCAGTACGCTTCCACCGTCCACATCCGCAACCCTCACGGATCTTGGCCGGACATATACCGCCCCACTCCAACGCGACAACCGCCTCACGTTCCGAAACACTAGTGCTGGCAGCTATCTACTAGACGCACAGTGTAGAGATTACGTCTTTGCACCACTACGGGTGGATGTTAGCAGCGATGACAAGATGGAGGCATGGCAGACATTCCGGGGTCATGAATGGAATAATAATGGAGAGAAGATGATGGAAAGGCCGGTAGAGCTGAAGGTAGTGGGTGGAAAAGAATACTACGACCAGAGATCTGGCTGTAAGTCGTGCATCGCGTTCCTCCGTATACCAGGGGAGACATAGTAGCTAATGGGTGGCATGGGTTTAGTCTCACCAGCCAGTCTACTCAAAAACCCGATGATATTGCTTGCAGTGGTAGGGTTGGGCCTTGTTTTTGGGATGCCATACTTGATTGATAACAGTACGTCTTCTAACTTACCGACCAACGTAGCTGAGGTATGCTAATGGTTCACAGTGGACCCGGAGATGCGTGCGGAGTTTGAGGAACAACGAAAGAAGAGCCCACTAGGTGGCGGTGTTGCGGCTGCAAACCCTTTGCAAAGCTTTGATATGGCTGCCTGGATGGCAGGTTCTACAGCGACGAAAGATAGTAAAGAGAAAGAGGCAGACACTTCGCTGCGTCGAAGAGGCTAGATATGAAGGTTCAATTAAAATATGCGTTCAATGTTACCTTCAAGACCTCAATGTGACGATGTCCAAGTTGATCTTGAGAAAAATGGCGGAAGACATACTCACGGAACCACAACGTATCAACGATGAGTTGAAATCAATTGGGTCGTCATAATCGCAATGCATCTAACGCCTGTTGAATAATAATCTACCAATGGGCTGAGGAGACAATTCAGTAACGGGACACAGTCGACTGAGCCTTGACACTGGCCAAAGCAACTCCCTACCTTCCGAGCGAGTCTGATCTAGAAGCCTCCACCACCCATATCCCCACCACCCATATCCCCACCACCCATATCTCCACCGTCACCGTAGCCGCCGCCACCATCACTACCATAACCCCCTCCCTGATCATGGTCTCCCATGGCTTCCCCCAGCATCATTCCTCCGAGCAACCCTCCGCCCACTCCCAGAGCAGCCGCACCACCAACTCCCATACCACCACCAGTCCTCCTCGCAGGCTGTTGCTGATACCCCCCTCCATAACCCTGTGGAGGATAGCCACCGCCATAGCCCTGCGATGGGTACCCACCACCATAAGCAGCTTGGCCGTAGCCCGGCTGTTGTGGAGGGTAGTTTTGATATCCGCCGCCATATTGCTGCTGTCCGTAGCCCTGTGTAGGTTGGCTGTGCTTGCCCATCAGCTTGCCCAAGAAGCCTTTGGCGCCACTGCTCTTCTCCTGCGGCCTGGGTGGTAGTTGTTGCTGCTGATCGTACGGCATGGCGGTGTTCTGGTATTCCTGCTGCGCGTTGCGAGACGTAGGACGCCCGGCCGCGGCAGCACGAGCGTCTTCTTCCGCTTGGAGTTGCGCGGCGTAACGAGCGTCGGCGTCGGTGATGCCATAAAGGCTCTTTTCTCCCGGGACGGTGTGGCTAGGTCCTTGTTGGTACGTCGGGGGTGCCCCTGGTGGTGGGGTGCCGGGAGAGGCTCCGTGGGCTGGTTCGGTAGGTCTTTCCCATTGCGATTGTTTGGTGTAGATGTTCACGTAGAACCTAGCAAAAGCACAGGTTAGGGTGTGCCGCATCGGTTGACACTGAATGACCGGAGAGTGGAGATGAGCCTACCATTCTTTGTACTGATCATTCCATTGAGCTTTCCAGCCCTCTGGCACCTTAGGTGGCGGAGGCCCTGAGGGTGGAACAAAGTCTGCCATGGTATTGGAATGTACGTTCTTCGATATCAGAATGGCTTGCGAATTATGAAGAAGTGGAACTTGAAAGAAGAGGTGAGGCTTTTAAGGTGTGAGGTGATGTTTACCCCTACGTAATAGTGGAGGTTGTGGCGGAGCTGCGCCACACTATTGTGGCTTGACTTCTGCTCAGGGGCTGAGACCATTCACCTCACAACCATCGACCCTAAGCTTGTTGAATAAAAAATATTATTATTGACGGACGAGTATGACTACAAATATCGCTATTAATGTACACTACCACGAAAGGGCATTCAGAAGGACATCGCTGCACCATTTGGAAGCGCGAGCTATGCAAGATTTCCGCTAAACCCCAAACCTGACCAAGTGGAAGTAGCCCACAACACTCATCTACCCCGAGAATGGAATCAGGTGCCACCTTACGTGGCTCTGGCGTAATTCACGACTTCGAAGTAAGGTAATCAGCAGCCTAGATATAGTAGTATTTAGTACCGCAATCGACTGGTGATACTCACACGGCTGCCACTCACCTTGTCAATATTGTAGTCAAACTTCTCGAGCGCCTCTAAAGACCGGTCCCGTGGGTAACCCATGCCGGTCAGTCTCTTCAATATGGGATCGTCATGCTCAGAACTTGCAGTCAACGCGCGTCCCAGCGGTGGTTGATTCGAGCTGGTCTTGTCTCCAGCAACTCTGTTTGCCAATGGTCCGGCAGGCCCACGACTGGTAGGGAAACTAGATTCGTCCCTTGGGGGGAGGTTCGGCTTAATCACTTCAGCTTGCGACGTGTCGATTCCAGCGAAGATAGCGTCCCAATCATGTGGCGAGTTCACCAAGGATTGCTGAGGGAGCTGTCCAGCTGTGGAGCTTTGAGGAAACCCACCAATACTGTTGCCGGAGGCCTGAAATGTAGCCTCTGGCTGAATTGTACTGCTCGAAGACTCCAAAGTGCTTAACTTGGTAGTCGCCGGAGAGTCAAAGATCGGGTTGAACTCGTCAAAGCCATCGCGATGGTTCCCGCCAAATTCATCATCACCCTTGTCATCCGCCTCCCTGGCATCTGCAAGATCGGCAAACGCATCGTCAAAATCGTCTGCTGGAGCTTTTATGTCGTTCATATGCTGCGGAAACTGCTGTTGTGCTGGTGGTCTCGCATGATCAGGAAATATGCTTTCATAAGTGTTGGGCGGAGCCCTTGACATCGAATCACTGGGGAAGCTTGGTCCAGATGGCGCATTAGAGATACCATCAGCACCATTTGGTGCATCAAGCGATCGGGATGATGCATTAAACGGGGCATGACTCCCGGATGGTGCATTGAAAAGGGCCTGACCTCCGGATGATGGAGCTTTAAAAATTCGTTCGGGTGATTGCGACACTGGCGGCGAAGACGTTGGATCCTCCCTCGCTGGTAGAAGACCTGTGAACTCTGGCGGAAATTGGTTTGCATCTCTGGGTGAACTCGAGTCTCCGTTGTGAGGGTGCACTGTCTGCTCGTATGTTGGTGGAGACATCTGAGCTCCAGGAGTAGGTGGTAGTTGACTAGCCGTTGAACCCATCGTCAGCATACTAGGACGTGGCAGGGCAAGGTCCTTCGGCCTGTTATTAGCGTCAGGTTTAGGCTCGGATACCCGCGAAGCCACTTCATTGGAGCTTGGTTGTCGTCGGTGGGGCGAAGCAGCTGTGAAGTCATCGTCGAAGCCTTGCTCGCTGGCACTGTCGCTGTCGTCGTCTGCACCAAGATCTTGAATTGGTGGGAATTCTTTTTGTACCTTTCCTGAATCCGGTGAAGAAAAGTCGTCATTGTTCTGCGCCTCTTCCAATGGCTTCGATACCCCGAACTCGGCAAATGCTGCGTCAAAATCGTCCTTGACAGTTTTAGACCCTCCGACTTTATTCTTCTCGAGTGCAGAAGGGTCTAGACGACTATTTGAAGCGTCCTCCGAACCGCGATTGCTACCGCCAGTGTCGCTAGGAGCTTGCGGCTGCACCGGTAGAGTCGGCTCTCCAGGGAACGCTCCAGGAATGTCACCTGGCAAGCTTGCCTGCCCAAACTCTTGATACGGGTCCCTTTGTTCCGCAGTTTTGGACGCACGCCTCGTCTGGTCTATCGCGGTAGGCGACGCGGACGAAGTACGTTGTAGGTATGGCGAGCTGGGACGAGAACTAGTACTCTCCCTCTTCCAGGTGTGATTTCCCTCGATATTCTTGGATGTATTTTGACCTTCACTTGCATTCACGCCAGTGGGTGCATCTACCGCACTTTCCTGCTCGCCACCGAATCTACTTGCAGGTGCTGACACCTTGACGGAGGAGCTGACAGAATCTGAGCGTTGGACGGTATCGCGAAAGGGTAGAAAGCTAGATGTTATTTGCCTTGATTTAGGCGGCGCCGGCGGCTCGGTTGTTTGCGGTGGGTCATTGTATGTTGATGGTGGCGGTGAGGCTGAAGGTGCTTGCAAGTCAGAACCTTCGGCCGGCCGACCGAACTGGCCGGATGATGGTGGAACTGGCGGCATTTCGCGCACTTGATTTGGAGGTTCATTTCTAGATGAAGTATTTGGTATGCCCGATGCCGTTGTCGAAGAGTCATAAGACGTTCCAAAGACACTGTCATACATGCTGCTGTCTTCGGATGCGCCCGGTTGTCGCCGGAATGGTAATGGAGACGTCGTCGTTTCAGAGGCGATTGTTGGTACCCGTCTGAAGAAAGGATTCATGCTCTGGCTGCTGGTCGAGGCGGCGGGACTTACTACAGGCGGCGGATTCTGTACTTGAGAAGGAGGTTGCACCATTCTTCGACTCTCTTCAGCTTCTCGAGTAGCTTCATCAAGCTCTCTTGAAGCTCCGTCAAGCTCCCCATGGAGATTGTCTCGCTCTGCTTCGTTCGTAGCTAGCTGCTTTTTATTGATAGCGACTAGACCCTTTTGCTGTCGAGCATCGGACCTTACCCTCTCTAGCTGGGATTTCAACTCCGCAATCTCAGTGTTGGTTTGTCGAATGCGCTCTTTCAAGCTTGAATTCTCCTCCTGATCTGTTTGCAAAGCCGTCGCAGTTTGACGATGCTGATTTTGCAGGTCTTGAAGAGTACCCTCTGTCTCGGCAATCTCTTGTTGTAACTTTTTGGTATCGTTGTTGAAGACCGACAGGCGATCTTCCAGATTTCTAACCTCCTTGACTTCATGTTCATATAAAGATCGGAGTTGTGCGAGTCTGGACTCAAAATCTCGTTTCTGTGAGCTCGCCCGAGACAACTCCTGCTCCGTCGAGGACCTTTTTGTTTTGACTTCCTGCATCTGCCTAGACAATGTACCTACCTGGTTCGACAAGTTCGCGAGCTCTGTCGTCTCTTGTGTAAGGTGCTTGCTAATTTCAGGGTCGTTATCACCAAGCAGGTCATCCATTTCATACGGTTGCTGCTGCTGTTGTGGACCGCGACCATGCGTAGGTAGCCCACTAGCCGACCCTCCTGTTGTTTGCGAAGATATCATATTCTGTCCGAAAGTGGACGAAGGCACAAAAGGCTTGAAGATTGACGATGACTGCGATTGCTGAGGCGACTCTGATATCCTTTGCGGGGTATTTGATGTGTTCACTGTAGAGCCACCAGTGGACTGCGCAACCTGAGGCGATATGGCATCCAAACCGAACAGGTCCGCCGACGCTGACCTTGGTGCTGTAATATTGGCAGCATTGTCAAACACTGGAGCTGTAGGCTGAGAAGGTGGGATAGGTTGCCGCCGCATGCTTGGAGGAATAAGGTCCGCGGGTAGGGTCGAAGGTAGAACACTTCTGCCGTCTCGCTTCCCACGTTGCTGCCGAATGAGGTACATAGCCACGGCAAACTCATCTCTGTTGAGTTGGCCCTCTGATTTGATATCTGCGAGGTCCCAGATCTGAGCCAAAATATCTTCTGGCAACCTGGAGTTACTGAAGAACGCCACGGCCTGTTCACCAGTAATAAAGCCTCGATTTGCCTTGTCCACTGAGGTATAGATGTTGTCAAACTGCGCCTTGTCTTGAGGACTGATTGCCCAGTCGATGCCAGTGGTTTGGGCGGATAAAGGAGGGGTACTGAAGGCTTGTCTAGCCATTGGGCTCGATGGACTCCGTGCTTCCTGGGTACTGAACTGCCGCTGCATTCCGGCCACAGGAAAGCCTCCTGGCATGGGCCGGGAGCCAACTCCGGTCATTTGCCTCTGGGGTGCACCACGCCTTGAAGCTACCTCATACAGGCCCGGTGGCAGAATTTGTGGCAGGGCTCGTAAAGAGCCATTCTTATATGACGCAAGCAGATGCATTGCTATTATGAAACCGGTGACATCCAGAAATCCCCGTTGCTCGGTGTCTGCAAGGTTCCACACTCGCCCAAGGACTTCATTCGGTAATCTCGCTCTCTCGAATATTTGTTTAGCGATATCTCCTGAGCAATCATGGACGTTAGCTATGCGGCCTTTCAATCCACGGAAGATATTACCAGGAAGTATGCCATCTCGAGACCCTGCATTTTCGAAGATGGACGTGTATTCGCTAACTTTCTCCGGGCTCAATGGCGGCACTCTTATGGGTCCACTAGCTTGTGGTTGTAACGTCGCAGGAGGTGCTTGTGGTGGTGGAACATTGGTTGCGGTGGTGATCCCGTCAAACTTTGGTAACGGGCCGGCTGGATTGTTCAGAAGAGTTAGCGCCTATGCCTCTCATCCTCGATGGTATTGACGTACGCCTGAGAGAAAGCTCTGGTGTAGGTTCACGACCAGCTTGGGCGTGTCCAATCAGCCTCAGCACCACTCCAAAACCAGCAGGTGTAAGCAGTCCACGGTTTTCGGTATCAGCAATCTGCCAGATCTAGGGGCGGCCAACGTCAGCATGATGTCGCGTGAACTACGCCACTAGGCATGGTCCAGACCTCTCCCAATGTTGTTGGGGCGAGCTTTGTCCTTTCGAAGAACTTCACTGCCACTTCGCCAGTAACGACGCCTATGTTGTCGGTGTCTGCAGCAGCAAAGAGCTGACCGAACACACGCTTCTCGTCGGGAGTAAGGTTCAGATTAGGGTGACCTAGCATAACGTATGGACTTGTCAACGTCTCTTCGACGACCAGGAGGATAATGATTATACGACGGGATTGGCGTACTTTGCTCCGTCGCTCCATTGAGCTCTGCCATGACCTTCAGCTAAGCCGGCCAGCTTTGACGATTGCGTTGTAGAGACACCCCACCGAGCTATACACAAGTACACTGCTCGATAGCAAGCTCAAGGGGGACGAAATTCACGTTAAAACACGGCGAACAACGAAGATGAGAGGGAGTTCTACAAGAATGGTGTACAACTCGTGGGGGTTGACAGTGGTACAGTAGTAGGTACATAAGGTACTGTACATACCTAGTTAGACGGCGTCGACCACCCCGAAAAGGGTGTACTGTAAGGTAAGTCAGGCTGGCAAGCAGCACCACTGCTCGCTACTGCTGCATGTCATCGAACCAACGACATTAATATTAATTCTCCGCTCATTGTAATCGAATACCAGCCAACGAAATCAACAGCGGTTCTCTGGGGGCTTTATAGGCTGTAGTATACATACCTAACTGATGAGCTCTCACCAGCTATATGGCGCAGCCCCCGGTACGCCTTTCCGGCAATGAAGGTTGTTTGGTATTATTGTGCTACAAATATTGATGACTGCTCGGTAGCCCTGAAGATTTCAACTGCATACTAGTAGAGAACTTTTGCAAAGTGCAAATAATTTTTTGCACTTCAGAATTTACAATACTAGCGTGTAATTATCTTCCAAAAGTAGTCAGTTCAGGGTCCACCAACTGTAAATGAAGTGTAAAAAGTATAAACTGCAGGCAAAACAAGGGTCGAAGTGTTAGCTGTTTTCACTTTGTGTAAACGACTAACACTTCGAATCTGAGCTAAACCTATGTCAGAAGTGCAAATAAAATTTACACTTTGCAAAAGTTCTCTAGTAACTAGTGTTACTTTCTCTGATGCCAGTTGGTGTCGTCAATCGGTCGTTCATTCATCCGGCCACTCCGTGCCTTCGAACCCCCTAGCATCTCGGAACATCCAGACCGCCAAGCAGGAACAGAAAGCATGAACAATTCGATTTAAAACGTGTACAAACTAGGGCCCCGATATCAAAGTGAAAGCACGCTGAGACAATCTGGATCGCGCGAATGGGCAAAGGATGTGGCAGTTAGTGGGTAATCCTGAAGGGCGGAATTTCCACTGCTGGACCCATATCAACGACCGTTTCAGGTTTCCAGATAGGCCGCCTAGTATTCGGCTTCGGCGCCTTCTTCGCCTTCGACAGAGTCGGTCGCGACCTCCTCGTAGTCCCTCTCCAAAGCCGCCAGATCTTCCCTAGCCTCAGAAAATTCGCCCTCCTCCATACCCTCCCCAACATACCAGTGTACAAAGGCGCGCTTACTGTACATGAGGTCGAACTTATGCGACAGCGCAGACCAAGCTTGCGCAATCGCGGTGGTGTTGGACAGCATGCATCTATATTGTGTTAGAAAGGCTGCAATCTTCCTCTGTTGTTGAGTGAGGAAAGACTTACACAGCACGGTTGACCTTGGCCAAGTCTCCATTGGGAACCATTTGAGGAGGCTGGTAACAGATACCGATCTTGAATCCGGTGGGGCACCAGTCAACGAATTGGATCGTACGCTTGCTCTTCAGGGTAGTAACAGCACCATTGACATCCTTCGGAACAACATCGCCGCGGTACAAAAGACATGTTGCCATGTATTTTCCATTGCGAGGGTCACACTTAACCATCTGGTTGTTGGGCTCGAAGCACGACATCGAAATTTCTTGGACCGAGTTGGCCTCGTGGGAAGCCTTGGCCGCGGAAACTACGGGAGCGTAGGCGACCAGCGGGAAATGAATGCGAGGGTAGGGAACGAGGTTGGTCTGGAACTCGTTTAGGTCGACGTTGAGCGAACCATCGAAGCGGAGAGAAGCCGTGATGGAGGACACAACTATCACAACCTTTAGTTCGCCTCACCAATCGTGAGAGATGCTCATTTACTTACCTTGAGCGATCAGGCGATTCAGGTTCTCGTAGCTCGGCCTCTCGATCCCTAGATTCCGTCGGCATATGTCATAAATGGCTTCGTTGTCTACCATGAAGCTGCAGTCTGAGTGTTCCAGGGTGGTGTGAGTCGTTAGGATTGAATTGTATGGCTCAACAACAGAGGTTGCGACTTGAGGAGCAGGGTAAACGCAGAATTCCAGCTTGCACTTCTTGCCATAGTCGACCGATAGCCGTTCCATAAGCAGTGCACCGAAACCAGACCCAGTTCCACCACCGAAAGAGTGAAACACCAGGAAACCTTGAAGGCCTGTGCAATTGTCCGCAACGCGTCGAACTTTATCCAAGACTTGGTCAATCAATTCTTTGCCAACAGTGTAGTGACCGCGAGCGTAGTTGTTTGAGGCATCTTCCTTCCCCGTAATCATATGCTCCGGGTGGAACAGGCTCCGATAAGTGCCAGTCCGGACCTCGTCAACAACGTTGGGTTCGAGATCACAGTAGATTGTACGAGGCACATATTTTCCCTGACCTGTCTCCGAAAAGAAGGTGCTGAAGCCTTGATCTGGATCCGCAGCTTTACGCTCCTCGGTAAGATAACCATCAGGCTATATGTAGAATCAGCTCAGTCATCTATCGCTATACCGCAAAGCACACGTAGGTGATTGCATACCTGAATGCCATGCTCAAGGCAGTAGAGCTGGAATGAAACACGACAACGTTAGCTGACTGCAGGCAGAGCTGAAATACCTATGACTGTTAAGTCGTTAGATGACTTACCTCCCAACACGAGTTGGCAATCTGACAGCCCGCCTGGCCAACTGTTCACCCCGAGTTGTCAGTACTGTGGCAGGCGGATGGTGGGGTGATGCCCTTTCAGGAGGTCAAGGCGCGACGAGAAAACTCACCGTTCAAACTAATAACTTCTCTCATGATGAGCACTTGCGACGAAGAGTCGGATAGTGTATCAATACAGTTATTCTCAAACTGGGTCTCACGGAAGCCGTGTGCTGCTTTGATCAAAACTGTAGATCGAAAGTGAGAGTCAGAAAGCAACTAGGATTGGGGATTGCACAGAGTGGTGGGAAGGTTTGTTGTGTGTTTCTGTTTAGTTTGGTTTCGCTTCTGGGCCAGGGCGACTAGCGCGATGTGGAAGCGCGTCTCTTGAAAACGACCGGAGCTAACCAATTGTACTTGCTTACGTAAACTCTTAATCAGCGTAATTAATCTTGCTACATCTGGGAGCTTCATTATGACCTTAACGACAAGATTGATTGAAGCTTCCTCCACAGAATGCACAAGCAGACACACACAGCTATTCTGATCTTCTGGGTGGCCGCTGTTTTTGCAAACGTTGAGAAAGTGATCTTTCATGCTCCAGCGAGCATAGCAGTTCCAACGACGCATCCCAATTTGGACGACCTCTTTTTAGACCGCATCTCTCCAGTACATTTGTCCCTGCGGACCCAACTGGCTGCGGAGTTCCCGCAAGATAATTCTCCCAAGGGCAAAGTGTCATGGTTTCTGCTTGATGGATTAGAACCGGGTCGCCGTTATGAGACCAGGATTTGCTGGGCTGCCACGGTACGTTCTCCTTCTCTTTTTACTACCTCTTTGTCGACCTTTACACATCGCTCCATGGCCCACATAGACAGCGAGAAGCTGACTCCAGATATTCCACTTAGCAACCAACGCAGCTCTGGCTCTTTCCATACACGTTGAAAGAGGTGTTTGAGACGCCTGCACTGATTTCGTCACTGGCTTTATACTCCGAGTCCCGTCAGGCCTCTGAGACGGCTGTGCAGAAACCTCGACCGGCTATTTGGCAGCAGTCTCGATCTACAGGATCAGCGTCCCTTGACCACTCATCATTACTTTTACTTCAAGTATTTTCCGCTGCGGACTATTATACTGCAAATAAAACATTAATGAAAGATGTACCTCCAGTGGACGTCGATATCAGTACGTAGGGAACCAAAAAACCTCAGAGTGATGTTGAATAATTCAGTGGCTGATCTCGACTGCTCCGTACAGTCTTAGACAGCTACATCCTCAATATTGTTCCGAAGTCGTTGCTGCCAACTGCAGTCTACATCAGCTTTTTAGCTATCTTGGGTTGGTTCATATCAGAGATCATCTGGAAGCAGCTTTCCAAGTCTGGACACGCCTCGCCAGCTGAGCAGTCCACCGATTACAAGCCTAGCAGGCCAAGCGTAGTGGACGACAAAAAGCAACGCTGAAGGCTGCAAGTCACTTCAATTCTTTCTAAATATCTCCCGAATGCATCGAAGCCGCCAACAACCACAAATGTCTAACGTTCAGCAACTCCAAGCGCTATACAAACTTCCAATCTACAGCCTTCCGCCCGAGCTAATCCTCAATATCCTCAGCATGCTCAGCGCAGTTGAATTCTCTAGCTTCACTTTCGCCGCATTCCACCTGATGAGACGCCATGGCATAGCACCCGCCTTCAGCACCGAGCGTATCGTCACGTTGCTCTCTCCATCCCCATATGAGCAAACCATGACATCAGGCGGCCTATTGCGTAACCTTCCGACCGAGCTGGTCCTGGATTTGATACAGCAGCTGGACATCACAGACACGATTAACTTTTTGTTTGCCAACTATCAGCTGTTGCGCGATAGACATATTGCACCTTGGCCGTTGCGTGGTGGCTCAGCTCAAATCTGCAGGGCATGGCCGCAATGGCGGTCCAAATGCGTTGCCGACCAGGACAAGTCAGGAAGGGTGTGTTTGGTTCATCACCAGCACGAACCTAGATGACACTGGCTTTTCGGCTGATGTCGGTACGACCCTTGTATTTCGGTCAATATTGAGGCATCGGTTGTGGCTTATCTGTTCAATCAACTCGCAGACTCTTATTGATTGGAGTATCATACCGATCGCCGACTTTAGAGCCAGACTATACTTAATGACCAACTCTACTCTTCAACACAATAGTTCCATATACGGCCACCGGACGCTATGTTACAGGCAGTCACAAACACCCCCAAAAACTAACCGGTAGACCCTGCATCATCAGTAACGACTTTTAATCCACAAAACTCTCGACGTCTGTCCCTCCCCATCACACCAAACACGTACATTGACCACAATAGGCAAGACCCACCTTTGAATTGGCCCAACTCTGGCATCGGTTCACCAACAGTGTAGGGTTGTTCAGCGTGTGTGAGGTGCGGCCTTTCATGGCCGAAGTAGTAGTATACCGGTATGTAGCGACTATCACTCTGGAGATTCTTCAGGTAAAAAGTGGTCATCTCAGGGCGTGAATTTGTTGCCCGTGAGCATAGGGCCACAGGTAAGCTATTTCTGGTCGTCTGGGACTTGATTCTAAGGGATAGGTTATAAGGGGTTGATTGCATTGAAGCATAGGGGACCCAAGCTTTCATCGTAGCCTCTGAAACAGAAGATAAAGACAGCTAAGTATATATAATCAATCGCCTATTGACTCCATCCATCACTCCAGTGCGCATACATCGCTGAGAAAAAGAAAATGCTTCTCGGGTACAGAGGACCCGGTCGTGAAGTCATGTCACGCAGGAAGTATTAGGTCTGTCCTAGGTATTGGGATTGCTTGTCCGGACTGTCTGTAGGGTGGTATGGTGATTCGGTAACGAAGGATCGTGCTTCGGTGCTTCCTAGGGAGACAGACCGGTGATTGTTGCCTAGAAGTACCGTTTGTAGAAAGAGTCCAACTCGTCCTTCGGCATAGCGGCTATGGTGTATAAGCCCGTCTGAAGTGATTGGTACCGGGACCTCCAGCTGATGGCGGGCCTAGGAGTAGGTCCATGATAGCCAGAATAGTGTTGGGGTGATAGTCAGGGAACTATAGTGGCTGAAACCATGGTCTCGTGTCCTATAACAGACACCAGCGGCTTAGGTGTAGGGTCTCTCACACTTCTGGAAAAAGACCAACGTCGATGACAGGCAACTGCACCATCATCAATTTGCCGTTGCCACCTGGGTCTTACACATTTCACCTGTCTGGTTCAAACAGGCCGGCGTCACCAAGCACCCATACCTGGACAGATGTTGTCCGCGTTGTCATGAATCAAGAGGCTGAGCAACTGGGTAGACCGAATCTGCTTGATTGGCGTTCTTCCAGACCTCAGTCTACGGTCACCGAGGTGTGACCATAACATCAGCTTTCTTGACTGAACATGTCTTGCAAAGCCAATCAGGCAAGCGTTTTTGAAGACCGACGCAGCGGAGATGATACATGGGTGCCAAACAGTCCTAAAGCCAATGGGTTAGCTTTTAGTGTCACCGAATTAGGAATCCAAAGCGGCAGGCGGGGAAACGCCATCTTGATGTCTGTCAGTGTGGGAATTCAGACTTACAAGATTCGCGCATATGATGGTAGTATTAAGGTCCCTGATCTTCTCACCGCATTCACAGGTACTGTAACTAATACCGATACCTCTTTCACTCTTCAAGGCCTCCACCTGATTCCCTCGCGGGTCTTTACCGCTAGCTTCAACTACATCTGGCATATCCACATCCCCATGAGCTGGAAGGGGAAGACTGGCATCTTCACATTCGGAATCCATATCTGATAGAATGGTTCGACGCCGGCGGTTCCTTCGTCTTGATATCGGCTTCTCGAGAGGCTCTGTGGTTCCTTGGATTGTCCGTATACACCCTCGCAGTACCAGCTCATGAATGCTGCCCTGTGAAATAAGCCCCGCCGCATTCCTCAGAAACTCTTTGAACATGTCTGGCTCCTCAAGCCAAGCCTTATTCTCCCGGCAGAATCTTACCAGAGCGTTTGCAAAATGGGCATTTCCACAGATATCTTCCTTGAGCATAAAAGCGTCATAATGCTTCATGAAGCGCTTCTCTGACTCGGGCATGTTGGAGAAGCTCTCTATCAACTCGTCATGCTTATGCCAGAACCATGTCTCGTCAACATCGTCATCGCTTTCACTGATCGGCTCATCCTCCTTGAGGGGCCTTTTTGCATTCGCTCGGAAAAAGGTGACTTCGGAAGGCGCAGCCGGCACAGCATGTTTCTTCCTGTTCGCGGACGGCAGATTAGGAACAGTAAACGGGTCACTGTTCTCAAGAGTCCAAGATAAGGCATTCTGAGTCTGTGACCTCGAGTTTTTGAGGATTTGCTGTTGGATGGCTGTTGAACGTGGGTGATCGCATTTTCCTGTCCAGCTCTCATCGCCGGTCAAAAACGACTGCAAGTCAAATGGACCTTTTGGTCTCTCCCAGCAAAACTCTCGATCGTCGCTCACATGGTTCGCCGCTTTATTTCTGTACTCATTGGCAACAGTAACACCTATACTGACCACATCCTGTGGAGTGAGAGCATCGTTTTGCTGCTCCGCCGTTATCTGGAATTTGAATAGATCATGGCTCGTGATTAGATGAAACTGCAGGAGTTCGAGATTCACAAAGTCTCTTCGTTGGCAAGCGGGGCAAAGATAGCCAGTCAGAGTCATCGTCTTCTTTCCGCCTGGGTACATGGCGCCGAAGGTCCATACAACGGTGACTGTGGGTTTAGCTATGGATTCCTGTGCCTCGGGTTCGGATATTGGTGTGGGAAAGCGGTCGGCAGGAAAGATTCGTAAGCGTGAGTTGTACATCTCTAAAGTGCTCGTTGAATGGCTCCAGGCAGCGTCTAACTCTAGAGAGATGTTGGCCTTATATGGTTTTCGATTTTTGAAGGCCTGCATGCTCAGAAGAGTACCCTTAGGCGGACAGTTGGGTAATTTTGTCCACTTCGCAACAAAACCCTGGTCATTTTTGAGTTGATCAGCCAAGATATCGTCAACTTGTGGGCTTAGACGACCCTTCACAGGCTTTACGAGCACTGTAGGCCATACTTCTCGGGAGTCCAGAGGCAAGAGCATTATCTCCATGTAGTAGGAATCCGTGAGGGTCATTCTTGTATGATTCGGCCTCTGCACACTGACAAAGAGTTCACCTGCGTTCACGAGCAAAGGTTCATCCATCTCAATCCAGGCTATGACTTCGCCAGTAGGTGTTATGGATGTTTTGACAGTGCACTCTTGTGACTTCTTGACAAGGGGGTTGCTTTCTGGCGATCGAGGGCCCCATACAGTCAGGCCACAATAACAGCGAATATCTGGCTGTTTCTGTCGCTTGTTCGGAGGATCAGCCAGGGAGCCAGAGTTCGAAGCTGCAGCCGACCTCTTCCTCAGGGCTTTGGGCTCAACCTTCAATACCGCTTGCTGTGGCTTGATTGAACCATCCCTCAGGCCTTTGCATAACTCTTCAACACTCCACCGCGGCCTTCGCATGTGAGTGGAGCTACTTGCAGATTTCCCTGCATGATGACTAGTACCATTCAACCGTTGCCCTGCTTTGGTTATCATATTCTCAGGGCCAAAGTCCTGCGATTGCAGGGCTCTTTGCTGGCGTCCGTGATAAGCCAAGATTCTTGAAAGATTGCGTTGTAGAAAAGTCCGAGATCTATGACGCTCGATGTCGAGGTAGTACGCAGTGTTGCCGGTGAACACTTTCCGAAAGTCTCGCTCTGCTTGGCTGATCATCGCTACAGTAGCGAAGTCCTTCGCTTCAAGCCAAAGTGAGATTGATGTATGAGTTGGAACTGCAAGTTGCGGTCAAGAACTGAGAGATCGGCCATAACCCGCTTCTGACATCAGACAAATATCGTCATTCTATGGTAATGGCCCTCCTAGTCGGATTTCATGTCGACCTTCAAACCCCAGGGAAACACAGATGCGCACTCTGTCAAGTAATTTCAGTCTCTCCTTCAACGACGATCATATAGTGAGTTCCTACCTGGGTGTTCGGGTGAGGCTCGCTTGACTGTGCCGCCAACAAATGAGTGCTGGCGACACAAGAAATCTAAAGCTGAACTTTTAATATATTTTGGACTTTGATGATCGTTCATGAGCCCAAACTGTGATTATCCATGTACCACGGCGTCCAAGATTTGCCCCTAGGCGTATCCTCTGATCAATGCAGACTGGGTTGAAGCAGAGATACGCTATGAGCAACGGTAGATAAGAGCTGGTGTTGGTACAGAAGAACTTGGACGATATGGTTTTACTGTCTCGTGCAAGGCAGATTTCGAACCTTCCAAAGAGACTTCAAGGGTACTGCGAACTGATTATGCCCTAAGAGAGTCTCTGAGAGGTGTTTTGGTGGACTTTGAACTCAGCATTCAATAGAGGCGGAAGCTTTGACTTTGGCTTTGAAGGAGATTCGTATGGCGGGAGTCTCAGTCGGAGGTTACGTTGGCTCTCTCCGCGAATTATATTTTCGAGACAGAAGACACGACAGCGGGCACCAGCGCGTCGAGGATAACACAGAAGGAGTGAAGATGACCGCTCTCAACTCGATATTATCGCGATCAATCATATCAACACGACCAGACTTCCAGAGACTGACAAGAAACGATCAATTGACATTCATGAAGAACAGGCATCAGGAAATACGAAGAAAATAAGAACATACACGTCTAGGTAGTTAAGAGCGAGGCTGCTGAAGCTTAACACGTGACCAACAATATGGGTAAACTCGCGCCTTACGCTTAGGTAAGCTTAGGTAAGCTATTTGTAACTAGCGCCAGCTGCAGCATGACGCATACCTTACTACGAAGTACACGATCCTTATTAAGCCCGCGGTCAGTCGACCTTAAAGACTCAAACGCACCGGAAACACTGATGAAGCACCTTTCACGCAGTCAGCATGTCCAGGAGAACCCGGGCTTCTCGCCCCTGCGCTGCGCCTGATCGCAGTCGCGCAGCACGCACCAACGTTTCCTATCGGGAGCCTTCCTCGGAGGAAAGCTTGGACGAGCTCTATCTCGAGTCACCAAAGGCCAAAGTCGTCCGGAGCTCGGCTCGAGTTTTGATACAAGGCTCGAGTACTGCCGGTGAAAAGAGAAAACGAAGCGCTACCCCTAGAGTACTGCTCCATGCCTCAGGGGCAAAGATCAAGAAGAGCACAACGGCACTGAAGACTGAGAATAATGATACCTCTGAGGGTCCCACGGGCAGTACAGTGATACCGCCATGGAATACACTACCATACGAGATCCTACTCCAGATATTCATGCATGCCTCGTATCCAGTATACGACGACTGGTTCCATCCTCTACCATCTGTCAACTGGCTGGTTGGCGTGTCTCTCTTATGCAAGTCCTTTGCGGAGCCTGCACTTACAGCTCTATACCGGTCTCCACCCCAGTTTGCCGAACCCTATGGCTTAATGATTCTGTTATCGGAACATTCTGCAGCTCGTACGCTCAATTATAACTCAAAGATTCAACGCCTGGAGATTGAAGTTTCCAAAACACTTGCATATACCTTCCCTGGTCGTGGTCATTTCGACTTGGGGAGCCTGATTCGCTTGACTCCGCAATTGCGTGAACTGTCACTATACCATGTGGCTGACCACCCCAAATGCAGCAGAATTGGGACAGTGGCGCGAGCAGGAAAGTGGATTTATCAAGATTCAATCTTCCACGCTCTGGAGGAAAACAAGATACGCCTCCGTAGTTGGAGATGGAACACCAGGATGACCAGCGCTAAGCAGTCTCTCTCCTGGATTCACGAAGTGCACCGGACAGCGCCATTCCAAGCGTTGCAGGCGTTGACATTTGTCAACTATCCTCCAGCCAAACGGCGCTTCAAAGTTGACAAATCAGTTCCTCCTGATGAAGAACTTCTCGCTACTGCACTTTCTGTTCTGCCACACATCGAAGAGCTTGCATTTGAATCATGCGATATCATCAATGAAAGCCTGATGCCACTCTTGCCTACAGCGCTCTCGAGTCTGAAAATTCGAAACTGTTCGACATTGATATCTGAGTTTTTCCATCCTTTCCTTATCACTCATGGGAGTCGGCTCAAAGAGCTGGTCCTGGACCACAACCAGTCCCTCAGCCTCTCTTTTTTGAACAACCTTGCAACGTCTTGTCCTCAACTAGAGATCCTGAAGATGGATCTACTCTACTATAGTTCACATGTCACGTTCAGTGATTCAGAACCAAAGTATGAGGATCTCCTCCTACCTGACGAGGTTCCTACGTGGCCATCAACACTTCAAACTCTGGATTTGGTCCAGCTACGTAACTGGGATGCTTCGACCGCAGAAATGTTTTTCCAATCTCTTCTGGACTCTGCACCGGATTTGCCGCATTTACGCCGCTTAGTGCTGAAGGCTATATTGAAGATCGGATGGAGAGACAGAGCTTCCTTCAGGGACAAGTGGATAGGTAGGCTACGACAGGTCTTTCTTCGGCCGCAAGAGATGGTCAACACCGACCACGGAGCCGCTCAGATGTCAGGTGCTAGCGACAGTCGCGTCAGCATAATCGGTAGTCGTTCCTCTAGTCGAGGTAGTAGCACCCATGCAAAGGCCGCTGGCAAGGACGACACGCAGCGAGGCACGAGACGTGTCTTAAGACGGCGAAACAGCAGGATCAGTACCTTTAGCCATGTGGAGATCACCGACAAGCCTGACGATATTGATTCCGATAGCGATGTACCGTTTGTTCCAAAGCGGAGAAGTACGCGGCTGAGCAAGCAGGACAAGGACGAGTATGCATTACCCATTAGCTCAGAAAGTCCTCCTCCACGTCTTCGTCGTGGATCGACCGCGGCGGAGGTCGGCGGCAGCGACACTGGCCTTCGGTCTGCAGCCTTTGGTCACAGCAAATGGGAGAACAAACCCGAGAAGTTCGTTCAGGGTATGTGTGAGGTCGTGGAAGTGAGGATAGACAACCTGAGGCCCATGGAGGAGCAGTTGAACGAGAATGACTTTCTTGACGAAGAGGCCAGTGGGGACGACGATTGGGATGGGGACGACGCAGCACTTGGCGAATCAGCATATGCTTGGTAGGGTGGATGGGTTATCGAAATAGCCAGGTTGAGTCGCTTACGTTAAGGTACCTTAGCATGACATGGATGAGTTCAAGGCATGCGTTGTATGTACATCACGGGCAAACATCCATACTAGAGGAAGCCTTACCGCGCATACGTCTTGTACAGATTAATAACCCATCCACTGCAACAGTCAATGCTTCATCGGCCACGATATTAGACTAAGAGCCTATTGCAAGCCCTATTGTAAGCCCAGTGTGTGCTTGTAGCGTACCTAGGTAGCAAATCCAAATGCCCCGATTACATAAAGACCAGTTACATCGATCGTTTTCGAGGCGGTGAGCGCTTGGCGATAACCCTAAGGTCGGTAGGTACAAAGTACGTGTACCTTGTACCTTACTGTATGGCGCAGCTGACTTCAACCACCACCTGAGGTGGGACAATAATACCTCAATGCGTCTTCACATGCAGTACAAACGGCCAGAACTTGTCGGCTACCTTATAGTAGCAGCGTTAAGACGTTAATCACTACAGCGAAGACATCAGCACTCTCAAGTTGACCACAAAGCTGACTGTAACTGACTGAGTGGTGTAAGCTCTGTGGTTGATTCAGATTGTCCCGCACCTATCTGGGCCCCTCTTTTCTTGTCGAGATTGGCAGACACCTCTTTCCGTGGCCTTTTGTTATCCCCAACATGGTGGAGTCAGGACAAACGCACCCAGCATCTTCGGAACAAGAAGGTCCGTCACACGATCCACCGGCACTTCCAGACGGCTGGTGAGTCCTATTCACCCGTATAAAGCTACGCTAGTCTAACAGCCAACTTGAATTCAAGGCTTGCGCAGTGGGAGGGAGCATCGCGCAAATATTACTACGTCCAAAGGGCAACCGGTCATTCACAGTGGGAAATCCCCACGGAACCTGCACCTTCAGCACCAACACCGGATCCCACTCCACAGCAAGCCATTGACCCATTCCAGAAGCCAACTAACCTGCAGTCGCATGGGCCCAAGGAGGACGGTGAAGCTATGGAGAACAAAGATCGAAGCATGGCCAATAATCAAGGCGCCGATAGGGGCTTAATAGAGGTAAAGCGTCTCCAGCAGATTCGTTTGGGCCAATGTCGTTGACGTCTTACTTACACAGAATATTGCTACGGGTCTTCTGTCCGGAAAATCCCATCGACCACAGAATCAGTCACAGCCACAGTCTGGATTAGCCGGTATAGCTGGCAATCTTGTGGGTGGCCTCTTGTCAGGTGGAAAGCCTCATGGTCAGCAAACCCAACAACCCAGCATGTTTGGCGGCTCGAGCACCACCGGTAGCACACAGCATGGTGGTCTGATGGGGCTTGCTTCAGGACTACTAGGAAACCATGGCTCTTCAGTACGTGAACCCTGTCACGAACTTGCCTTTAGTGGCGTCAACGGTTGTAAACTAACGGAATGCATCACCCAGGGTTCGCAAAATAGCTACGGCTATACATCTAGCAATCCAGTATCTGGTACCGGCAGTCAGTCGGTACAAGCTCCGGCAAGCAACCAAACTTTGCCAGCGACTCACGGGGTCTCATCATCTCCAAGTCAATACGGTCCTACGAGCGGTCAATATAATCCTCTGGGCCAACAGCAAGGTCAGTATAGCTCTGGGAACAATCAGCCGGGCTTTGGCCAGTCGACGTACAACCCCAGTGTTTCGGGGCACTATGCACAACCGAATCAGCCGTTCTCCTCCGCACCTCAGAACCAGTATGGGCAGTCGAGCCAGACACTGCCACCCCCTCCACAACGGGTTTCATATAACGGGCAACCAAATCAGTCCTTCCCTTCTCTGCCACAACACGGTCAGTATGGGCAGCACCCTCAGAATTTTCAGCATCAGCCACAAAGCCAATATGGTGACCAAAACCAAGGCTTTTCTTCTTCCATACCAGGCCAGTACGGTCAGCAGAATCAAACCTTCTCACCCCCGCCGCAAGGCCACTATGGGCAACCAGGTCAGCAGAATCAAACTTTCCCCACTCTCCCGCAAGGCCACTATGGGCACCCTGGACAGCAGCATCAGATCTCCTCTATGACGCAACAGAGTTCACATTTTGGCCAGCCGCCTCAACCGTACTCCCAACCAGGGCAAACAGCAAGCCAATATCAGTCCTCACCAAGCGCAGCACCGTTCCAGCAAGGTCAAATGGCGGGTCAATACCTGCCAGGAGGCCAAAGTAGTAACTTCCAGCCGTTACAGCCTGCTTCAGGTGTGATAGCTGTACAGCAGCAACAAAGTGCATTCCCGCCTCAGTATGTGGGACCCAATGGACCGCCAAGCGCATTTCGGCCTCAATATGGTGATTATGGACTTGGCCAGCCCTTCCAACCACAACCAGGACAACAGGGATCTTTAGGGTATGGTCAACTTTCGCAGCAGCAGCAGCACCAGCCTGGGAAGTACTCTGCAGCTGGGCCGCCTCCTGCCCCAGGGTGGCGTGCCTGAGTGTTCAAGGATTGGAAAGCACGTGTCTTCAGGGCTAGCGTCTTCTCTTGTGAATATTACGATGGAAATGATTGGCACGAAGATTTTCTTACCAATGTGTAGTCTGGGCTGTGGGTGCGGATCTAGCAAGACGTTCTTGGCCAGTGTACTGGCCCATACGTACAGCATACATACTTGACTTTGCGACCATGCTGTCTGTTTCAGAAATGAACATTTTCGAATACCACAAGAAATGTTCCGTTCATGGTCATGTATGCAAATGACATTCCTCACGACTTCTAGGGTCACCTTTGTCAGAGGGTGTCTCCACAGCAAGTGCTGTAACTCCGGAGCTCAACATGTAGTTATCCTGCGATCCACCTCACTCGAAACATGGAACTCTCGGCTTCAGCTAGGCGTGAGCTAGACTCAAGATACATTTAGTTAGATATGAATCAAAACACGAGCTTGGACATAGGTCTACAATAATATTTAGGTGGACTAAACATCAATTTAGCATGAGTTTAGGTGTCAACTTAGACAAGGGCTTATAGACCTAGAACTATACGGCAGGTGCTCAGTAACTCATACTGACGGGTCGGGACTGGGATCAACGATCTCCCTAGTGCCGTTTTGGTGCTCCAGCTCTTCAGCCCTATGCGAAAAAGGTAGAGCCGCAACAATGCAGAATCAATAAAATACATCACCCTCACATAGTGGATATTTTCTTGCACAATGGCAGCAGTATACAAATCTCTTTCCAGAACAAATGGGCACAAGGAGGATGGCACAGTCAGCAACAAGAAGCGCAACAGACAGAGAGTATTGATCTTAACCTCAAGGGGGGTAACGTACAGGTATGATCCGCCAGCTCCGAGTGATGCCACGACAATGTACTGGGTATCACAGCGTTGACAGCAACTGATTAAAACCCAGACATCGACATCTCCTCAACGACCTTTACTCGCTCCTTCCCCACAGCCGCAAAGACGCCAAACTCGACACCAAAACCAAACTCTATCAACTGAACGAGCTCGCCGAACTCTACAACTGCAACAATGTCTTCTTCTTCGAAGCGCGCAAAGGCAAAGACCTATACCTCTGGATGAGCAAAGCGCCCAATGGGCCTACGGTCAAAATGCACATGCAAAACCGTACGCTTTGACCCGATCAAATCTCCACTCAGACACACGGGACGGTCAATTAACGTAAGGAGTGGGTGTGTACAGTGCACACGATGGAAGAGCTCCACTTCACAGGCAACTGCCTCAAAGGCTCCCGGCCCATCCTCTCCTTCGACGCCACCTTCGACACCCACCCGCACCTCCGCCTCATCAAAGAGCTCTTCCTGCACATCTTCGGCGTCCCGAAAGGCGCGCGCAAGACGAAGCCCTTTGTCGACCACGTCATGGGCTTCACCATCGCCGACGGCAAGATCTGGATCCGCTGCTACCAGATCAACGAGACGGAGGCCGGCAAATTGACCGCCGCGGACGGCGAGGCAGATGATGGGGGGGCAGCGGAGGAGGCCGCGGCGGGCAAGAAATCAAAGCGGAAGAGCGATCGGGATACTAACATCAGTCTGGTGGAGATCGGGCCTCGGTTCGTGGTGACGCCGATCGTGATACTGGAGGGGAGTTTCGGCGGGCCGGTCATCTACGAGAATAAGGAGTTTGTGTCGCCGAATCAGGTCCGGGCGGATTTGAGGTTGAGTAAGGCGGGGAGGTATAATCGACGGAATGAGGAGGGGATGGAGAGGAAGGTGAAGAAGGGTGATTTGGGGCTTAGGAGCCAGGGTGGACGGAGGAAGGAGAGAGATGAGTTGGATGAGAGCGTGCTGTTTGCCTGAGCGATATCTTTTCGCCCGACTCTGGACGAGCTGAAGGCGTTTAGGTTGAGCAACTGTGTGCCAGGCCCATATATTCAGAGGTGCACGCTCGTGGTCTTGCCTTGACCAGTAGAGGTTGAATACGTTCCAATCCGCGTCGTTTTCGATTAAACATAAACCAACAGAACCGGATACGACCAAACCATATCGCAGTGGGCTGTCACCGACTCAGTCACTACTCCACTGATCTGTTCCACACTTCGGAGGTTCCTTTCGTTATAGACTTCATTGACTAGATTGACCGTCCGACCTGGCCAAGGGAAAGCAGAAACCTTCTCGAGGCTCGTGACTTATATCTGTCAGTGTATACAACATATCCGGTGGGACCCATACCATTCAATGTCAATCAATGCCATTCAATCCCATTCAAGAGAACCTTTAAGATAGACCATAAACCACAAGGCATACATTGGAGAACACTCCAAACCCCTCCGCATTCCTCCATCTACGCCATTCTCCTCCAACCATAATACTCCGTGCGGCGACAGCACATCAACCAGGCGTTCGGCTTCCACCTCAGCTTCACCAGCGGCCCTGTGCCATAGGGACTGCCACCTCTTCCAAGAGGCACCATACCCGTCCGCCTAACACCCCCGCCCCGCAACCTCAAGCACAACCCCCGCTTTCCCCCAAGCCTCGCACTCCACCACGCTCCTCACCTTCCGAGCCTGACTGCCGCAAGCTCGCGTCAGCCTGTCGCATCCCCGCATCCGCAGCGCCATGGGGGGCGGGTGAGGTGGGGAGCGGGAAAATCTATAGGACGTGGAGACATCGCATAGCGAGTCGCGTATCGGTGCATTAGGGCCTTGGCGCGCGGGATCTACAGAGCGATCGTCGAGGGCCTCTACCTGGTACTGTACTGTAGCTTGGGCCGGTCTTTTTGCTTTTCGTTTTTTACACTTGAGATGTGAGGTATATCTTAGGGTTTATGGGGTTGGACTAGCTAGCTAGGTAAAGGTAGGTCTAGATTGACGATCGTGAGCGTCTGACGGGGTGCTGTGACTGGGTTCGAGTACGGAGGGGGAAGCACTATGACTTTGGGCTTGCTGAGAGTGGATAGTGGGTGTTTACGTTACCGTCTTGTGGGGTGTTTCTCGTCCGGGAGGGGTGTTTACCGTCTTGTAGGGCTGCGCTGGGGGCTCAATGACGATCTGGTCTGGACCCTGAAGAATGTATCCACACCTTGTACGACAACTGCACGCACCCTCATTCGCCTTCGCCACAGTTCCCACGAGCTTTTCGATCCAGTTCGCATCTCCCTCACATCGGTCTTCCCGACTGGTTGCCATGACCCCAGGCTGTGGTACGACACCACCTGTGCTTTGACGGGTTGACTTCCCCGTCGGAAGGAACTTTGTTCGCAGTCGTCCAGGTGTTGGAATCTAGAATTCCGACATAGAGTTTGGTGGTGACACCCGCTGGGTCCGTTCAGCTTCCCGTCTATCTGTCGGGAGCTGTGACATAGCCATGGGTCGTGTGGAACGCAAAAACAGGAGAGAGATCTGATGGACATCGTCACACCTTCGGAACCTGGAATGAAAATTTCAGCTTGAAGGTAAGAGGCACTGGGCCCTGACGACAAAACTGTGTCACCATATGCGAGGGTCTTTGTGTGAATGAAAGCGCTTGGTGGGGAGAAATCTCGCGGCTGGGTAGAATTGAAAAAAGCCAAAATGAGGTCCAGTTTCCATTATTCATCCATCCGCAACTCTTACCGCACGACAGCAACATGGGTCGGATGGTTTTGACGCGCAAGTGGGGATCATAACAAAGCCTGAACTGCCGTCGTATAACAGAGACTCATGATGATGAGGCTTTTGTGCAGCTTTCGGGCGAGTGAGAGAGAGAGAGAGAGAGAGAGCACAGACAGCGAGAATCGGCAATTGAACGGTACTGTACTGATCCTTGACGATGTCGCCCAATGGAAGACCCTACCGGTCAGGTAGGCACTTGTAGGGTGGTAGGGTAGGGTAGGGCAATGCAATGCAAGGTAAGGTAAGGCAAGGCAGAGGCAACGCAAGCTAAATCAGAAAACCGGAACTGAGGTACTGCTTTTGGCTTTTGGGGGGGGTTCCTTTCCGCAACGAGCGAGGATTGGCGACGCTGTGCCACGCGTCAGTAGTACATGTACCTTAAGCTACAGTACGAAGTAGGTACAGTATCTTGCTAACCTGGAAGTGCGTCCACCTTTGCTTTCACTTTCACTTTCACTTTCACTTTCACTTTCAACCGATTGACGTTACCACTTACCAGTAGAGGTGTTGTGCCATACCTTTACTTTCTTAGTAGTTTTGTTAGTAGTAGAAGAAACCTGTTTTGGCTTCTTTCATGCTTCTTGTAGGACAACTCTAGGTACCGTAAGTACCAGGTAAGGTACGGTAGTTTACCAGGTACCTACCTTAGGTAAGGTAAGGTATTGAACAGGTCTGAGGTCACCATGTTAAACCTAGAAGTAGTTAGTGCATCCTGTTTAGGCTAGCAATTGTTGATCGTGGTGGATCATGGGGGTAACGACAATACCTTACCTGGTATGATCTTCAACAGAAAATAATTCCTTTTCTTTAATATCAGACTCATGAAGATGTACAATTAAAGTTATTTTCAGTGCACTTTGCAGCCTTCACCAGAGTCATCAAATTCTGTAGGTTCCAGCGCAGTGCAAAGTACTGTGAAGCAGACGCAGTTCAGACGGACTGACAGCGCCAGTACTTGCCTGGTTGCAACGCCAATGGCCGTTTCGACCTTGATCCATGCGAGCCTGACATGTTGCGTGGAGAATAATCTGCATGCGAAATCAACTCCGACGGTTTAAACCTTCAGCTGTACACGCAACACTCTGCAATGCGCTGTCACTGGACGGCTGAAGCATCACACCGGATCCCAGACGGTCGGCATTATTGAATTCTCGTCCGAAATGGTTGACAGCTGACGAATTTTGGAATTTCAGACTGCATGCCATTGCTCCACCCCGCCGCCGATGTCATGGGCGCGGGCTTGACGACGCTCGTATGACTTGACAGACTCAACGGCAAGCACGTGTGGTAAGCCGCCTCCAACCTGTTCCCCTATAGCATCAACGAAAAATACGGTTTCCTGGAGCCGTATCCGCGTATAGCAGAGTTTCAATGCAAGCCACGATGTTGCCCAATTCTTGCCAAGTCTTGCCGAGTCTCGCCAATTCTCGCCAATAGTCGCCCAAGAGGCACCAGCCTCTTGGTCGTGGGACCGGTGCGCGCGGGCTCGGGCCACGGGTAGTTTTTGCCAGCTATGGGACGTTTGTCGGCCAACCCCATCCACCTTCATTTGAGAAGAACTACAGGGTCTGTTCCGGTGCTGGGTGGCCTGATGTGGGATTGACATGGGACATGTGCATATTAATCATAGATGATCTTCTACGTTACTGCCATGGGGGCCAAGTGGTAGCATCTGGGACCACTCTCATGATAGGAATTGTTGGACAGCTGCATGGCTACATGGCTTGAAATACTAGGGACAGACATCTCCCAGACTTGGCACCTAAAGAACATACTTTCCACCAGTGCTTCTTTTTCAGGATATCGGTCGAGGCAACAGGTATACCGTCCGCTTTCAGCACCTTCTTTGGCCTATGGCGCCTATGCCGCAACACTCGTAGGTCTGAACCTTTCCCATCGAGGGCTTGATGAAAGAGCTAGGGTGTCTTGGGGCCGCAAATGGCAAGCCAGCAGGATTATCTGCACAAAACTTCGTCGGAGAAAACGCCATTTTCGGCTCCCAATCGAAGCCGACCCAACCAGCATATACATGTAGAGTACATCCAAGAACTAAATCAGGGAAGCAAGGGACAGGAGGCACGAGGAGGGCCACAGTACCTTGTTGTTGACAGGCTGTTGTTGATTAACCGCTGTTCGATTGGGCAGGGTATCTCGCAGACGCAAACTACCTATGCATGAATGTGGAAGACTGATCGACTCGATCTGGGCCGTCCTCCAGGCTCTGTTGCAACTACAATCAACGGTATTAAACAGTAGGTTGATGTGGAGAGCTGAACAAAGCACGACTTCCCGTTGCCACCACAACACGGATAGGATTCTGCATCATCAAGATGCTGGGAGGGGATTAAATGTGTCTCATTGCAGGTCAGGATTGCATCAGTATGAATTGATCCTTGGAACGTACGCGTACGTGAAAGCTGTGCATTGGTTGGCTCCTGGATTCTGCGTTCATCTCTTGCTGCCGTTTCTCCGACCTCCTCCTCATCCATTTGAGTTCATCCTGCATAACATACTGGACTAGGGCCCTGAAAGGAATATGCTTCTCCTGTCGCAAACAGGTATTCGGTCTCGCCGAGGTGGGGATGACAATGGGACGCGATAACAGTCAGTCCTGTTATGTCCAAATGGCTATATAAGGGTCCTCCTCCTCCCTCGAAAACACTCATCATTCAACAATCATCCAGTCTTCCAAACAACCAACACTTCCAACCAACACTCAAACTTTTGACCGGACCACCATCCAAACCCCACCTTCAATTAACATGCAGTTCTCCATCCTCGTTGTTGCTGCCTTCGCTGCGGCTGTCATCGCCAGCCCCGTCGAGAGGAGCGAATGTGGCGGCGACAAGGGCGGCGACAAGGGCGGCGACAAGGGCGGCGACAAGGGTGGCGACAAGGGCAACAAAGGCGGAGACAAGGACTCTTCGTCCATGAGTTACAGCGCAACCGCGACCTCGAGCTCCGCCCAAGCCAGCCAAACTCAGACCAACGCCCAGCAGCAACAACAGAAATGCGGTAACAACCAGCAGCTCTCTTGCTGCAACTCCGTCCAGAAGCAGACCCTCAACGGCATCCCCATCCAGGTTGGCATCAACTGTGTCACCATCAACCGTTCGTAACCCTTCTAACCCCGGGCTTCGGACTGAGCAGCCGAGCTAATTATCCCCACCAGTTCTCTCGGTCATCCCAGTTACCTCCCAATGCTCCACTCAAGTTGCTTGCTGCCAGAGCGGAAGCCAGGTGAGATTTCTTCATCTACCCTCAATTCAACCGAATTCCCCACTCACACCATCTACAGACCGGCCTCGTCAACGTCGGCAACATCTGCCCCATACTCCTCTAGACGGCCACCATGCGGAGCACAGCCCCTGGTTTCTGAAGGGTGCTACGCTCCATCAACACGTGGACTACTGTGTAAACGTGATTACACACCATCAAAGCGAGCGAAGGGAGCGAGAGTAGTTGTTGGGATCTTTGGGAACGTTCCATCCCTTTAGCACCTTTTCGATCAACTTGCCCGTCTTTCTCTCGTTTCTGTAAATGTCAAAATTCATGTGTAGCTAGTTCGGAATCCGTTGTCGATGGATTGAGGTGAATGGTATACCTGGGCTGCGATCGACTGGTATATACAGCCCGAAACCTACTGGTTACCTAGTACACATGGAGGAAAAAATAGGACATTTATTTACTACACACACTCCGAACAATTATCACTTCGTATTCTTCTGTGAGATAATAAACCTTAAAAAGTATCTGATATATTCCTTCCCAGACATTTTGCCTTCAGAATGAAATCAACAAAGGTTGTTGTCAAGTGATCAACACAACCCAGCAGTCCGGTTAGTTTAATGTTCGCGCACGGCCTTTACGGCGGACAAACGCCAAGCCCTGCCAAGCCTCGCCAAGCTCCGCCTTGTAAGGCCTAAGTCAGGAACTAAGTTACTGTACCTTAAGGTATCTTGACCCTCACTCCCTTAGCTTCGCTATACCTCATCGTCAAACAACTTCATCAGTTCATCCTGTACAGAATGAAGGCTCTCAATATGACATACTGCCATCTAGTACAGAAGATTGGTGCTGACGGACTTCCCGCAAGACTACTCGCAACTGTTATCAAGCACTTACCATAGGTTCAGTACCTTCTGCTATAGTACTCAACGGCATGGCGGATCCTACCCCCAATGCGCCCAGTCATCAACACTGTCACCAATGCTGTCGTTGTCGCTGTCGCCCGGAACTTGTGACTTGATTGATTGAACTTTGCTATCTTACACCCCTATCTACAAGTGAGGCTTGCACATCCACTCACTTACAGTCCTGTATGCAAGTGTGCAGTCAGTCCATCCCGCACATCTCATATGTCAAAAGTCCGCCGGGCATGGTCAGACCCATCGTCACATCTTCCGGAACTGTGGGGAGCACTGACCGCATATGGCATTGGCCCCTTACGTTGGAGAATCTATACGGTCATGCGTCAACTCCGTAAGAGAAGCAGAAGGTACGGTTACATCTCGTATCCATTACCTACCTACCTTTACTCCCTCAAGCTTAGTATTCCTCCGCACTGCATGTCTACGCCTGCTTTTTTCCATTGGAGTCCTGAATGGTTACAGTTCTCTCCTGCTGTGTTTCTCTTCTCAACGCTCTCATCGGATGCGGCGTTTTCGTTCCCCCCCATCCACCTCAGGCGGCCACTGCATCTTGGAAGTCTTCGTATGGATTACGAGCTGACTGTTCCATCGGTGTCTCCGTCGCAATTATGCTATCTACCTTATTGAACGATTTGATGTCTCGTGATTATTCTGCGGCATCCCTAATAGGTTGCCCTAGGGTAAGCAGGGACACCCCCCCCCCCTCGCAAGGCCGCGTTTTCTCTAGCAACCGCAATGAGTCTCCTTTTGATGTACCACCATCTTGACGGCTCTGATGCGATTGCTCTACTGTCTTCCTGTATAAATATGAGCGCTCTCTCCCAACCTTGTTCTTTTCTCTCCAGCACAC
>JAABUJ010001280.1_pt1 | contig 38226 bp, 40 predicted proteins | sample 5559131 | NCBI WGS metagenome assembly JAABUJ01 (sample SAMN10711875, study PRJNA513366) | rock metagenome | isolation source: Antarctica rocks | place: Antarctica: Victoria Land, Mt New Zealand nord | collected 2016-01-07 | reverse complement strand
CTCTGTTCAGAATGGGCCTCGTGTAGATATCCTCCTTCAGGCAAAGTCCAAATCAAGAGAGATGAAAATGTCAGAGGTCAACTCTGCCATCACTGGGATAGACCTGGAAAATCGTAAATGGGCAGACGGTATCCGGACGTAGTAGCTTCATATATAGCAGGTCAACAACAAGTATCTTTCCCTTCCATTGAGATCTAGAGTTTATATGATCCCCAACTCATAGGCCTTGACAGCAATTAAAAGCTCTGCCCTCCAGCAATCTTCAAATTAGACCGGTTTGCCGACGGCGACGGTTCCGATCATTGTGTTTTCACCACGACGTGATGGCCGCCAACTGGGAGTGACCAATTGTACTGACGGTAGCTAGGTCTATCCACAAGGAGTAAATCAGTCTTTTGACGATGGTATGACGGTGACGGTGACGGTGACGTTCACTCGTGGTCGATGGGATGTTGAAGCTGTTGACGAAGTTGGAGTGGACAGAAAGTCTCTGGGGACTTTGCAACTGTCATGCTCATGCATATTAATGATATCGTCAACGTTTACATTGCTTTCGCATATCGGAACACGGATAGGATGTCTTACAGTACCAGCTAACTCTGTGCAGTAGTTTGCATCGGATCGACAGCGCTTATTAGCCATGCATGCCGTCACCATTGAATTCATCTTCTCTGCACGCACCGAAGAGTAAAAGCATAGCGTGGGGTAGAGTACGCAAGCCTCGTCGTTAGTGACGGTCTCAGTTACAGTACGAGTAGTGATCCCAACCTTTTCTCAGGTTCCTCGGAGGACTTCATCGTGATACCGGTGCGTGCCGAGACAAACTCTGATTTTTGGCACTCGCTTTGCTCTTGGGTGGGATCATTGACGTTTGGCGACGGAGGCCAGGCGCAGGCGCAGCTAGATCCAGCCGCGGCAAACCTTCCTGTCGATTGCAACCTTCACCGCCGCCGCGTCAATTGGTCAATTGACCATCTTCCGTTTCTTTACGGAAAAGACGGAGCTCTCGGGCAGAGATGACGGGCTACGGAGTCAATTACGATTAGAGTAATTGTACCCGCAGCCCTTCGTATCTCGTATGACTTGGAAAGGTTGGGAGGAGGCTGAGAGTCCGAGCACTCTTAGTGTACTGTATGTGCCACTGTGAGATCCCAAACCGGCCACCTGCTCTTATGGACACATGCGTGTCCTTCCCCAACTACCTTACACACATAATCAAATAATACACAATACACACAATCATTTAATACAGGTACAGGTATAACTTCTAGAGTCCGGAGTACGTTACCTCATGACTCGACCAATTTTCGAACCTAGAAGCGCTTGGGTGAGCCGGTGGAGAGAGGGTTTTGGCGAGCTATTAATAGCAATATCAATAGCTTAGTGCCTTCGCGATTATTGACACGGATCAATACCGGGCCGCCGTAAATAATTGGAACAAGTTTCTTACCTGACAAAGGCGTAGGGTATATCTGCGCACGTGATGACCACGCCATCTGAGGTACCTAGGTACCTTAGGTATACCACTGCTGCATGGCTGAGGGGCTGGCTGACGCTATGACCACCAGCCTTCCCAGATGCATCTGTGAGACTCGCTTGGTCAAGCCATGCTAAGCCAAGCTAATCCAAGCTAAGCCACGACAAGCCAGGCTACGCCAAGCTAATACTAGCGCTGTGCTCAAGGAGAAAAGGCTGGCAGCATCAGCTGGTCCGAGCCAATCAGAAATGGATCAGAAACAGTGTTACGACTCATTCAGTAAGTTCAAAGCTCATGCTTATGAGGTGATGAGGTATAATTAAGGTACCTTTGGGGTGGCAGCGTTGATGTTGATAGAAGAATCGGAAGGCGGATAACACGGCTGGGGAGGAGGTAATAAGCGTACCAAGTAGATTCCTTCGTACTCCGTACGACACGAAGTATTTCGTACAGGTACACCTTACCTTACTCAGTGAAATCACAATAATTCTGACAGTCCCACTCTCATCAGTGAGGTCATCATACCTTAGCAAGCTGTATCTAAGGTAAGCTTACCCATACAGATAAGGTACAAATGCCTATAGTATCTTACGGTATTATTCAATCACACTTTCAAGGTTTGCTGCATGGCGGTAACCGGTACCTTAAGCAGCAGCAGAGAAGAAGAAGCGAACATCAAGAAAATGAGGAAGTAAGGCAGTAACTCAACGCCATTGCTTCTTGGTGAGGTAGATTAATATTCAAGATTGATTATTTGGAAGCCAACGAGAGCTTCATCAAATGGTATTAATAAACTCCGTACTAATCGAATTTTATTGAAGGTCAAAAGTCAGATACAGACGGGTTGTACGGAGGTACTTAGTAACAGACGCCTTACCCGATCCATCCATGTGGGAGACATAATCTAACTTACCCGGCACATACCTTACCTTAGGTACCTTAGGTACTTCGTACAAATCACTACCAGAGTAACGGACTTGTCGTATTATTACATAAGGTAATTTTAAGCCCCCCGACTTTTCTATTCACCTCCTCCTCTTTTTCCTCTTTTTCCTTCACCTCCCATCTCCCACCTCCTCTCGGTGAATTGTTCATTCACCTCTTTATTTATTGCTTTGCTAACAACAGCCCTTCGCTATATCTTTGCTACCATCTACCTTCTAGCTGCCTGCTGTCCCGACACATTCGTTTCTCATAACATCTTTGCTCTTCCCCTCTCCTTGACAACCACCACCTCCCCATAGCTTCAACCAGTATCGCTCTCACTCTGTACTCATACACGTTTCATCAAAAATAGCATCGCCCAACATGCAGTACGCTCTTGCTATTCTCGCCGCCGTTGCTCTCGTCAAGGCTTCGCCATTCCCGCAAGCCGTCACTGCCGCAATCTCGCCCACCGGCTCTGCTCCCTCAGGATGCAAGCCTACCTTCGTCGGTAGCTTCGGTATCGCTATCATGAACGTCAGCATATCGGCCATGCACAAGAGACAGGTTTCGCAGAGGACCGAGTACGTCTCTTCCGAGATCTCGACAGGATACCGTACAGTTTACTGACAGATCAACCTCCAGTGGACAGCCGTTGGCTGCCAGCGTCACTGCCACACCTGTGAGCCAGAAGTCCGACGGTCAACCAAATGCAATGTCAATGGTCACTGCCGCACCGGTGAGCCAAAAGTCCGATGGCCAACCGAACGCGACCCCGATCATGATGGCCCCGGTTTCGATGATCACCGATGGTCAGTTTCTCCGACTCCGAACAAGGGAAGCTTACTCTGACATTCTTCGATAGGGCAAATTCAGGGTGGCATGCACACGATGATGATGATGCCGGTCAGCCAGATCATGGATGGACAAGCTCAGGCTCCCCACCCCGTGTCGCAGATCGGTGACGGCCAGGTACAAGCTCAGACCATGGCGGCGGTCACTGCGATGAGCGATGGTCAACCTCAGGCTCCGACGATGCACATGACGGTCTCGGCAGTCTCTCAGAAATCGGATGCCCAACCCCAGGCGCCCACCGGGACCGCCTCTGCCGTGTCCCAGAAATCGGATGCCCAACCCCAGGCGCCCACCGGGACCGCCTCTGCCGTGTCCCAGAAGAGCGATGCCCAACCCCAGGCGCCCACCGGGACCGCCTCTGCCGTGTCCCAGAAGAGCGACGCCCAACCCCAAGCACCGTCTTCAGCGGCTGCTGCAGCATCACCGTCCGCCTCTGGGTCCAGCTCTTCGAGCGGAACTGTCATGGTTGCCTGTGCCAGCAACTCCACCCTTGCGCTTACTCTTGCCGACGGCATTCTTCATGACGCAAAGGGACGCACCGGGTACATCGCCGCAAACTACCAATTCCAATTTGACGCTCCCCCTCAAGCTGGTGCCCTCTTCACCTCCGGATTCTCGGTCTGTAGCAATGGCTCGCTTGCGCTCGGTGGCTCCAACGTCTTCTACCAATGCTTGAGCGGAAACTTCTACAACCTCTACGACCGTCACTGGGCCGCTCAGTGCTCGCCGGTCACCATCAACACCCTCATGCTCAAGCAATGTGCTTGAGAGACCTCATCTGTCGGAATCACTTGGATGTTCATATACACGTTCTTTTGAAGATTGGTCATCTACCGGTGGATTAATTGCTTGTCCGCCTCTTTTCTTCTTCCGCGTCGGATCTATTCCGTTGAGTTCGTGCACATAGTGTGTATCAAGCGTTGGCATCTAGCGTTTTCAATCACGCACGACATCGACATGATCACCGGCAGAGTTGGCATCTAATCCAGGGCAGGCCTGGCGTTGTACTTCTACGGTCCTTACAAAAGCCTCGGCAGCGAGATATGTAATTAAGGATGATGGCCATAACGAGGGGAGGATTAAGGCCTTTTTAATGTAATCAGGATTGGTTTGGACAATTCAAAATTTGAGTCACTGTACATGGTCAAAATGTGGTGCTACCATTCAGAAACCGCACGTCAATTAATCCAAAACTCCATTCAAAGTACACACGAAATGGATTGGTCGAGTACATGCACAACTTTGTGTACAGTCAAGCTTGATGAATGCATTGATCCAAGCAGACCAAGTGCAGGGCAAGTGAAGGGTCGAAAGGTTGTAGAACGTGATACCCTTTAACCAACCCTCCAGGATGCCTGGACACTGGAGGAGGAGCCCCTGGAGGAGGACTCGAACAATATTAAATGTCCGGTACTTCATAGCCATTGCTCTACCGCGTGGACCGCCAGGCTTTACAAAACTACCTTAGGTGGGTTTATGAGATTAGTGGCAGGGATAACGCCCTTCGGGTTACCTCCAATATGCTGTGATCAAACCTATTACCCGGATCATGCTACGAACATGCGGCATTCTCGGGCGGGCGCATCGCATCTTGCTTTCTTGTCTTACGTCTACCACACAGCAGGGTACGCACATTTACTCAATTAGGCAATTGGTACAGTACATCAGGCTCGGCTCGCCGAAGGTTTTGGCGGCAATCGTTCCCGTCTTGCTTTTGCTTTTGCCTTTCCCTTCCCTTTCCCTTGCCCTTTTCCTTTCCCGTCGTGATGCGGGATTCAATCCCGGAGATGAGGGCCGCACTGAACCGACTGCCATCCATCCCCCCACCGAAATCCCACCCGCTTGATCGGCCTACAGTAAACACCAAGTAGGGCTGACAAGATATAGTTTATGACAAGGCCACCTGTTGTCGGAACTTGATCCTCACGCTGTCAAGCTCATCTGTACTCACTGGGAGTGAACCGACGCTTCGCCGCCCTCGGATACATACCCTAATGCGCAAACCAGAGCACATTTCCAACAGCAGCGCATTTCCTTTGTCAATGCTATACCGCGCTTCTCAACGCCATCCATGATTGCGAAGAGTTTCAGCTCATCCACGCTTTACCCTCCCACCAACCATACCGCCCTTCGCAGCGTCCGCGCAGCAACTCATCTTAGCGGGCAACACGATGCGCTCTAGCATAGCATGTGCTCGCTGCCGACGCTCGAAAGTCAAATGCATCAACGGCGGTGTGGAGACAACCTGTCGAGCATGCGAGGCGAGCGGTCGAGAATGTACATATCCTCCCCCGGTGTTGAATGGAGGTGGCGGAGGCGGAGGCGGAGGCGGAGGTGGAGGCGGGGCGGCAAAGAGAGAGAGCACCGGTGCATGTGAGGGAGGGAGAGATGTCAAGAGACACAGACCGAGGAAGAGTGCGACCAGTGCTCCCGTGGAAGGACTGAATCCGGGAGCTGGCGTCAGACAGAGTGCGAAAGCATATTCAAACGCCCTGGATCCAACGGTCGTTACGCCAAAGGTCTGGCAGGAAGTGGTGAGTGATCATGGCGGTCTTCTCGTGTCACCCAACTCTATTCCATGCTCACGATATAGCTCCCAGTTCGATATCTTCCAGCTCCACTTCTCCACTGATCTACCTTTCCTCCATCCCCCAACCTTTCTGGCTCCAATCCGACGCGCCATCGTGCCCCTTCCTGACCAAACCACTTCGAACCAAGCTACGCAAACCCCGAACCCAGCTCCTCCGGTGTCACCGTTGCTCCTTCTCGGTATCCTCGCTCTCACCGCTCGCTTTCATCCTGCGATTGCGGCCTATCACTCTCCGGCAACACCAAACCAGCCTACGAACCCCCTGGTAGCTTCGGAGTATTACGCTGCCGCGCTTCGTGCTCGTATCGCCGGCCCAGATGGCGAGGCTCTTGCCCGACCGAGCATTGAGCGCATTCAGGCGATGCTGATGCTGGGTTTGCACGAGTGGGGTATGTGTCAGGGCATCAGAGCATGGTTGATCGTCGGAATCGCCGTCCGGACTTCTCAAGCCATGGGACTCGAATATGAGCAGGAGTTGGATGACGATCCACTCGCGCTCTCGTCCGCCTTGTGTGCCGAGGCGGGACATCTTGGTGTCGCTGCCAACAGGCGTGGCTCGCGAGAAAAAGCGGCGGATCGGGGTCAGTCCTTTGTCGATGAAGAGGTGAGGCGGAGGACCTTTTGGAGTTGTTTCATTATGGACAGATACCTGAGCAGTGGGAAGTACAGGCCCCAGATGATCGCCGTGAAGGATCTGAGGGTACAGCTACCGAGTAGCGAGAAAGCTTTCTTGTTCGGCGAACGGGTTAGGACGACTCTTCTAGGCCAAGACGCTGGAGAGGATACGAGGACGACGCGAAAAGCATATCAAGTTCGGCCCGGTACACACCACGGGCAGGAAGCTAGAAGTGTCATTGTCGACTCTGGTCAGGGCCCGAAGGAGGGCGGTTCTCCCGGCCAATTCTCGAATGCCGCAGACGACCAAGATCAGGCCAAATGGGAATTTGGGGCCGACGAGGGTATCCTCAGTCGAGTTGTGAAGCTTGTCGATATATGGGGCAAAATAGCGAAATGGTCCTGCGCGGGAGGCAGACGGTATTGCCCGCACTTCGTTTGGTCTGGTAGAGAACCTACTGACCATGATAGGACTGAACAACATCCTCCATGGCGGTCCGAGACCACGTTTGCATCCCTCCGAGCACTTCTCGATCAGTTTCACAAAGACCTTCCGCGTCAGCTTAGCTTCACCATCGCTAACGTCGAAGCTCACATCGCCTGGAAGAGCTCGACACCCTACACTGTCATGCATACCATATTCTTCCTTTGCCTCATCGTCCTACACCGCGAATACGTTCCGTTCATCCCCATCCGCTGCCCCAAGCCTCAGGGACCCCTCGACGAACCCACCTTTCCGCCCGAAAAGTACGATATCACGAACGGTTTCTGGGAGGATAGTGCACGGGAGATGTTCAAAGCTGCCCGGGATCTGATGGATCTCGTCCGAACCTGCCAGGAATGGAACGCTTTGGTGGAGACACCCTTGGTCGGGTTTGCCATCTATACGGTGGCTTTTGTCGGCGTCTACGCTTTCTACTTTCCGCAGATGGACTCTCATGGCTATATGTGTTCACCGCCCTCGGTCACGGAGGATAGTGCACAGTCGGAAGACAGTGGAGGCCAGCGAGAAGCTCGTAGAGCTATTCAGATCATTGGTCACATGAGACCACGGCTCCGGATGGCAGAAGGGTATGATCGCGAATCATCTCGTCGAATGCGTGAGCTACAGCTAACCTGACCAGGTGGCTCCGTACGATTCGCCTGATGCACAGGTACTATGACAAGATCATCAAAGATTACAAGCGCAATACACGGGCTCTGATCGAAACATCGGGACCCGAAGACCACGGTCGGCCCCATTTACGCAGGCATCTCAGCTTGAGAGAAGGGGGGCTTGGTGGCGGCCTGGAAGAGTACAAGCTGCTCGAGAAGACCCTGAAGGAATTCGGAGACCTTCAGGAAGAAGACGTCGACAGTACAGATGGGGAGGGGCATGTCAGGCGGGGAGGCATGTCGCCCGACGGGACCGAGGTTAGTGAGGTGGGGAGCAATGCAATGAAAAGTGACGGTCCGGAGGGTATGGGTCACGCCGGTGATAGTGCGGCGACCAGGCGGGATGGATGGGCTGCCGTCAACGTCGTCGTTCCGAGTCCGCAGCCCAGCCTACAAAGGGATCCGGCCAACATGACAACCGCATTGCCGGCAGCTAGCCCTTACGCACCGTCTCGGCCCCCCTTCCCTGATAGTCCTCACGCTCCGGTACCGCCATACCCGTACCATCCGTCCCCACACACATCAGTTCCTAGCCAGCCTGCTCCGGCGGCTTCACCAACTTCACCCTCCCTGGTGTCACCCGGAAGCCACACCGCTTCAACAACCCCCTTCACATCACCACACCCCCGGGCAGAATCCTCGAGCCACCAACAGCAACCCCCCAACCAACCCCCGCTTCCCCACCAGCCCCCTCCAGCTTCCTCCTCAACCGAGCCGCCCCATCATCTAATCCTGCCCTCGCAACAGACCACCCCCAACGGCCCGCTACCGACCTCCGGAACCGACAACGATCGCCCCGCACCAAACACCAACGCCGAGCTCCCCGCCGGCGGCTGGAACGTCGAGGCGAAGGAGACGTGGCTGGACAGCCTGCACACGCGGTTCGGCGGCGACGACGTGGCTGCTTTCGTGGATGGTAGTAGTTGGGAGGACTGGGCTGCTATGGGGGGGAGCGGCTCCCGCGGGGTGGGTGGGGGTTGGCTTAGTGCGGTTTGGGGGGGGGCTGGGGGAAGGGAGGGGCGGATGTGAGGGGGGGGGGGGGTGCGCGCTGAAGTAGTGAGGGTTGTGTGTATAATGTGTAGGCATTGTCTTAGGTTGGGTTGGGGGGGGGGGGTTTGGGATCATTTGCTGGAGTTGGGGGTGGGTGGTCGTGGGAGTTAGTGCAGAGTTTGAGAGGGGTGGAGGGTGTGTTGTGCTGGCACTGGGCTTGGTACAGGTTGGGGATGTCTTGCTCTTTGCTCTAGCTTAATACTTCCGAGAGTGGTTATCCTTGTGTTTCCGAGTCCTATGTTGAGAGTGTTTACTCCGTACGCTACCCCCTCGCTATACTTGTGATCTTTGACGGCAGCACTGGCTTAGTGATCTCGAGTTTCGAAAGCATAGAGCGTCGTTTAGATATCTATCGAAGTTATCTTCATTAATTCAGAAGACAAATTCTAGAAATATTTGCCTTAGTTTGATCAAACCCTGAGCGGTCCTCAGTGATTACGTAATGTATTACTAAACGTTGTTGGCCGCAAAATTTTGATGAAGCTTGCCTCCTTCTCGAAAGTCTTAAGCACGCGACAAATAACGGTGCTCAGCGCAACCACAATCGCACATGCAGTTTGCTCTTCTTTTTTTCATTAGTATTGGGTGACTGCTATCAACCTGGTCTTCAGTGCACTGGAGAAAAGGTCCAATAGCTACGGAGTATGCTTGTTCGAGCAGCGCGGCGAAAGTTGCAGCGGAACGCCTCGAGGCATATACAACCAGCGTACGAACAATTGCGTCTGCCTTGGCTCTGCCCGGCGCAAGTCAGATATGATACTCAGAGACGCAAGAGGTCCACGGTGACCCCGTCCCTGACCGCCACGCCCGAAGGCGCGAAGAACCTCGCCGATGTTCGAAGGCCCCTCAGCAAGCGGCATCTCGCAAGTGCCGCCGGGGGCGATCACAGGACCGCGCTCGATGACTACGTTCCCTTCGATCATGACCCGCTCTTACCTCGATCCCTGCCGGCAACGCAGCCACCTTGGCTTCAAGGGCGGAGCAGATCGGATTTAAGAAACCTTGATTCATCGAATCCGCTTATCATCAACACATCCTTGGCGACGGCACCCAGGCGATTCAGGTCAAATAAAGGCATATCGGGGGACCTTGAGGAGCTCCACCTTACATTGGATGCTTGTCTCCGAGTTGGGAATCTGCAGAGAGGCGCGGCTCTGCTGCAGCGACTGATGAACATTTACATCCCGGACTCACCGGAGTTGCTCGAAGCACATAATCAGTATTTGAAGGCGACCGTGGAGCAAATAATCAGACACAAGGACCAGGCCTTGTTAAAGGCACTTCAAAAGTGGTTTGAGATTGAGATGCGCCTCCGAGACATTGTACCGGACGCTACCACCTATGCTCTTCTGCTCAAAGCGTCCTTCCAGATCTATCAACGACCGAAGATGGAACGGACGGTCCGGCGGTATATGGAACTCGCCCAGCACGCTCAGCTTAGAGATGAGGCCTTGAGTTTGCCAATACTCACAGAGGCGGAGTTGGGATTGATCTCACAGGTAAACGTTTGTCTACTTGAGGATTGTCGTCATTGCTGACCACAGTAGTTCTGTCCGATGGACTTCAGCATCGCATATGAAGATGTTGCCTTCGAGAGCCCAAGCACGCTAAATGATCATTGGCCCTCGACACTCCCGTCTGATGAATCTGCGGGATCTCATGACGTCCCCGAGGTTAAATCAATGCAACAAAAAGGATTGGGTTTGGATACACTGAAGAAATCCTTGGCTTCCTTTACAGCGGCGCAGAGGAAATTCTCGTATCCGGACATCCAGAACTTGCCTCCAGGAAGGATTGAGAAGTCGGAAGCGTACTACTTGCAGGAAAGGCTGGAGGAAGGCGCTCTAAGCTCAGCTCTGGAGAGGTGGCGGGCCGACAGCCAAAAGCTCGCCAAGCTTGGGGTCAACTCCGTCTTGCGGACGATTCCGGTCAACGCGCTGATGTGGGAATGGCAAACAACGCTGGTACCGTTGCTCCGCCAAGAAATAGAGAAAATAGATGAAGCGGAAAAGAAGAAGAGGATGGGCGAATCCGATTCGGAACGCTGTTTATATGGTCCCTTCCTTCGGTTTCTGCCTGTGGAAAATCTCGCGGCTGTCACCATCATTTCCACCATGAACGAAATGTGCACGATTGGGGCTGACAGAGGCGTTAAGCTGGCACAACTCATTATGCATCTCGGTTTGGTTTTACAAGATGAGAGCTTTGCAGAGATTGTGCGCCAGAGTGGGAAATCTGTCTGGCAAGGGACCGCGTCTCGCAATCGGCAGAAGAAGCTTGCAAAGGCGGTCAAGAAATATCAATTTTCTAACAAAAGGACACACCAACTGGTCAACAGTATGCTCCAAGCTGAACAGCCGCAGCACCAACGATGGACTGCAAACATCAAGGCTAAAGTCGGGGCATTACTAGTCTCGAAACTCATCCAGGCGGCCAAGATGGATGTGCATCTAAAGCACCCAGAAACAGGCGAAGAGATCATGCAAAGGCAACCGGTCTTTTATCATGGATATCACTATATACTTGGGAGACGGGTAGGTCTCATCCGACTCCATCCAGCAATGGTCAAGAAATTGGGCAAGGAGCCGGTTGGCGGACTAGTGGCAAAACATCTGCCAATGATTGTGGAACCGAAGCCGTGGAAAACCATTGACGATGGAGGCTTCCTCGCGTCTCGTGTGGAAGCTATTCGGATGAAGCATGGCGACGTCCAACAGAAGCAGTACGCGACAGCTGCAGCAGAGAAGGGCGATATGGACCAAGTGTTCGCGGGACTCGATGTTCTTGCCCAAACGGCGTGGAAGATCAACCGCGAAGTGTTCGACGTCATGCTGGAGGCCTGGAACTCTGGAGAGGCGGTCGCGAACCTTGCGCCAGAGAAGGCCGATATTGTCTATCCGGAGGAACCCAAAGCTTCAGACGATGCGAAGGCTCACAAGCTGTGGAGGAGGAAAATGAAAGAGGCGCAAAACACAAAGACCGGCCTTCACTCCGAAAGGTGCTTCCAAAATTTCCAGTTGGAGATTGCCCGTTCATTTCTCAATCAGACATTCTACTTTCCGCACAATGTCGATTTCCGCGGTAGAGCATATCCTATCCCGCCCTACTTCAATCACATGGGTGCAGACAACAGTCGAGGCTTACTCATGTTCGCGAAAGGGAAAGAATTGGGCTCTGTCGGTCTGACATGGCTGAAGGTGCACTTGTCCAATGTCTTCGGATTTGACAAGGCAAGCTTCAAAGAGCGGCAGGACTTTACCATGAATCATCTCCCCGACATTTATGATTCAGCAACGAATCCACTCGCGGGAAATCGATGGTGGTTGAAAGCCGAAGATCCGTGGCAATGTCTCGCAGCGTGTATTGAGCTAAAGAACGCTCTCGACTCACCTGAACCCACTCGCTTCATTTCTCATCTTACCATCCATCAGGATGGTACTTGCAACGGACTTCAACATTATGCTGCTTTGGGAGGTGACAGTCTCGGAGCGCGACAGGTCAACTTGGAGCCTGGCGATCGCCCTTCGGACATTTATAGCGCTGTCGCGGAAATGATCAAGACAGAGGTAACGGAAGAGGCCGCTCAGGGCAATGTAATCGCCAGGGCCGTCGACGGTCATATCAGTCGCAAAGTTGTCAAGGCCACAGTGATGACGAACGTGTATGGTGTCACTTATACTGGGGCCCGCAGACAGGTTCGGAAGCAGCTCGAGGAGATCATTCCAGACTTGAATTACTCCGCTGAGATCAACCATGGCGTAATCTCAGCGTACGTCGCGCTCAAGATCTTCAAATCCCTTTCGACGATGTTCAATGGAGCGCATGACATCCAGTTCTGGCTAGGCGAGTGTGCCAACCGGATATCACAATCTTTGACCGCTGAACAGCTGGACGTCCTCGACATTATTGCGGCCGGCGAAGAGCCAGCAGCACGTGAATACATGATATCTGGGTGCAAAGAAACGATCGATCACTTGCAGTTCAAGACCAGCGTTATTTGGACAACACCTTTGAAGATGCCGGTCGTGCAGCCCTATCGGAGGGCGGCCCGGTTCGAAGTCAACACTAATTTGCAGAGAGTCACCATCATAGCGCCAGCCCTCTCCGACCCTGTCCACAAGATGAAACAGCTCCAAGGTTTCCCTCCCAACTTCATCCATTCTCTCGATGCCACGCACATGCTGTTGTCAGCACTCAAAAGCGACGAGGTCGGCTTGACCTTTGCCGCCGTCCACGATTCTTTCTGGACCCACGCTGCGGATGTTGATACGATGAATCGCATCCTTCGCGATGCGTTTATCCGCATGCACTCGGAAGACATCATCGGCCGTCTCGCAGCCGAGTTTGCGGCAAGATACAAGGGCTGTATGTACCTAGCCGCCGTTCACAAGCAGAGTGCAATCGGGATGAAGATCCTCGAGCATCGCAAACTCAACAGAGTTCGGAACACGCGCGGCAAGGCCTCGAAGCTTGACGCGAGAACAACCGAGCTCATCCAAGAGCGTAAGCGGCTCAAGCTGCTTGCGTCGGATGATCCGGCTGAGCAGGAAGAAGGCAGAAACATGATTACGCCGGGAAGTATCTTCGCTGCGAGCGGGCACGAGGAGGGTTTGGTCGTGTCGGAGGAACCGCAGGGTCATATTGGAGACATGCCGACGCGAAAGACGAAGCTTCAAGCCAATGAGCAATTGGAGGTTGGAGACTTCGCGAACACCGATATGGTGGGCCAAGACGCAATTGTCGGTGCGAATCAGAAAGATGAGACCGCCGCTACCCACGATGACGAGGGGGATGAGACGACGGCTGCTCTTGATGAGGAGCCCGAAGGAGACGAGGAAGACGGCCAGTTCACGAAGACGACAAGAAGACCGAAGAAAGAGAGCCAGAGGAAGAAGACTTTCGTCTGGTTGCCCCTGACGTTCCCGCCTGTGCCGAAGAAGGTTAGTCAGATAGAAGTAAAACAAGATAGAAAAGCAATACTAATCAAGAGTGTAGGGCGATTTCGACGTGTCAAGGCTCAAGGATAGCCAATATTTCTTCTCGTGATTCGACTGCTATGGGTGTTGCGCTGCGGGTCAAACCCCACTTCACATCGTACCTCGAGTCTTTTCATTGTGTTTGGGCTTAGCGACTCGCATTTACAACAGACCTTGAGGGCGTTCTTGGGGCTGCTTAGCTAGTAGATACTGGTCAGGGTACGGACCTATAGACCACCATTTGTATTATACTTGTACAGCAGTAGGACTTGTACCAACCATTGGGGGACGTTTTTCACCCCGGCTCTAGCGCTTGATATTGAGCTCGGGGTGAGCTCTGTCCTCTCAAGCTCATGGATAATTGCGATTTCTCAGCGCTCTTGGTACTAGGACCTCATTCAGTAGGACCCATTGATATCAGTTGACGTAATCAATTACGCTCTGGTTACTCGTAGCAGTCGTCGGGCTTTGGAGCGAAGGGGCATCAACAAACCTTAGCTTACCTACTACTCCAACAACTCGTTAAACCCTATAAACTCTACTACCTTATCTTATCGGAAAGTACGCAACGGCCACCAACAACAACAACAACTTAACCCAATCCAAAGGGTGTCAACCATCCCAACCCCCCACCATGACCCCCGAAATCGAAACCCTAACAACCATCTCCCCCACAACCAACACCCCCATCCTAACCCGCCACGGCCCCTCCTCCGCCGACCTCGCCCTGCTCCCCTCCCTCGCCACCGCCGCCTTCGACTCCTACCGCCTCACGCCCCTCTCCGAGCGCCAAGCCATCGTCCGCCGCGCCCTCGACCTGCTCGACGCGAGACAAGATGCGCTGGCCAAAGAGCTCACCGAGCAAATCGGCCGTCCGATCGCGGCCGCCGCGACGGAAATCTCCACCGCCGTCAAGCGCGCCGCGTATCTGCTGAAAATCAGCGGCGAGGTTCTCGAGGATACGGAGGGGTCGAGGGAGGAAGGGTTTAGGAGGTTTGTGAGGAAGGTGCCGGTTGGGCCGGTGTTGGTTATTTTTGCGTGGAATGTACGTTTTCCCTCTATGGGCGGAGTTCTACGGCTATGGTTGTGCAGTGTGGGGTTGTTGATAGATGTGTACTAGTACCCCTACCTCATCCTCGTCAACTCGCTCATCCCCGCGCTCCTCGCGGGCAACTCGGTCATCCTCAAGCCCTCGCCGCAGACGCCGACGGTCGTGGAGCGGATGCAGGAGATCTTCGTCGAGGCGGGCTTGCCGGAGAAGGTGATCCAATACTTCCACTGCGGCTCGCAGGCGCGGCTCGAGAGCATCATCCGCTCCCCGAAGATACGCCTCATCTGCTTCACGGGCTCCGTGGCGGGCGGGCTGGCCGTGCAGCGGGCTGCGGCGGACCGCGTCGTGCACGTCGGGCTGGAGCTGGGGGGGAAGGATCCGGCGTACGTTCGGGCCGATGTGGATGTGGGGTGGGCGGCGGGGGAGATTGTGGATGGGGCGGTGTTTAATTCGGGGCAGAGTTGTTGTAGTGTCGAGAGGGTTTATGTGGATGAGAGGGTTCACGATGAGTTTGTGGCGGCGGTGAGGGAGGTGCTGAGGGGGTATAGGCTGGGGGATCCGTTTGATAGGGACACGAATGTCGGGCCGGTGGTGTCGCGGAGGGCGGCGGAGACGATCAGAGCTCATGTCAAGGATGCTGTTGACCGGGGGGCGGTGGACGTCACGCCGGAGAATGAGAGCTTTAGGCCGCTGTCGGAGGAGGGGAATTTTGTGGCGCCGACGGTGCTGGTTGGGGTTAGTCATGAGATGGTGGTGATGAGGGAGGAGACGTTTGGGCCGGTGATTCCGGTTATGAAGGTTAAGAACGACGCGGAAGCTGTTCGTCTGATGAATGATAGCGAGTTCGGGCTTACGGCCAGTATATGGACCAAGGACGTCGCGAGGGGCGAGCAGCTGGCGCAGGATGTGGAGGCTGGCACCGTTTTTGTGAACCGTTGCGACTATCCCAGTCCAGTGAGTATTACTATCCCATTGTTAGGCTTCTTGCTGATTAAGGTATAGGACCTTGCGTGGACGGGGTGGAAGAATTCGGGCAAAGGCGTCACGTTGAGCAAGTTTGGCTTTGAGCAGTTTGTCAAGCTGAAGAGCTTTCATCTCAAAGGCTATCCTAAATAAATGGTGGGAAGCCTCCAACAAGTAAAGTCGACTAGACTAGAGAAGGCATTGCCATGTACTGTCCCTTCCGTGCCTCCGACCGGCAAGTCTGTCTTTTGTGGAACAATGCTTACTGATTCACAGATAGACATTGAGCGCGACATTCGTCGTCATAATGGAGGAGCTGCTACAGATAGGGCTTGAGTCGCAAGGGGCGGTGGGAATGTTACCAAAGTAGATCGGAATGCAAGGAGCGGCTTCAATCACCCGCTGGACGCGACCAACCATTCCAGAGGGGCCGCCTCTCCTCGCGTGGCACTTTCATCTCCACGAGCAACTTGTAATCTCTGAGACATTGGCAATCTGGAAACATCTCGTCACTGTTGCCCTTTGCAATTTCCGACTTCCTATATACTCAAGCCCTTCCCCTATCGTTGTTTTTCGTCTGCAAAAGCATCACCACCCGATGTTCTCAACCAAAGTGCCTTTCGATCCCATCGTTGCTCCTGCATTGTAGCGTCAGCGTCATCGTCAGCGTCAGCGTCATCCCCAGCGTCGTCTTGTCCTGTCCTCTTTCCGTCCGTCCGTCCATCCAGCATCGAAGCGTTTTATCCAAGCTTTTTTCATCCGTCCCAAAAGTCCAGCCCCTTTCCTCGTGACCTTTCCTGCCTTCATCGTCATCCATCACCGTCAGTCAGTACATGCCCTCGCTCCGAAAACAGACCATGGGCTGCCTCAACCGTCTCGTGTCGAAACTGCGTCGAAGCTGGCGCCGTTCCCGCCCTCTCCCTCCTCCCCCTCTCCACATTGTAAGTTTATCACGAGAGCTCACCAACGAACGATGCCCGCTGACGAGTTCGGAAAAAAGAGCAACCCTACGGACTTTTGCAAGACCAGCTCATTTTCGGATCTGCTTGCTACTGATGAAGAGTGCGTCTTTCACGTTTTTGTTTGGCTCTTGGAGCTTGTTTGTCGATTCAAGAACTCCCTCGTCCAGGACGGAGCTTTGTGATTTGGTTATTGGGAATTGCAAACGAGTGACTGACGTTATATCACGCTCTAGGCAGTCGCTGGAGCGGAAGAAGTTGCAGAACAAGGCTACCTCCGACGGGGAGATTAAGGCTATTTTTAGGTCGAGGTTGCAGGGGGTGGATGAGAGGCATCTGGCGATGTTCTAGGAGAGTTGGCACCGCCTGGGCGAAAGCTGTTTGCTCTTGGGGCTGGGAGACGTTGAGTTTACGGGGAATTGAGAGAGCAGGGAAGGTATCTCCATAGTGGGCTGTAGAGTTGCTTTGAGTCGAGCTGCGGTAGTGGCGACCTTTGAAGGCAGGAGGTCTTTGAGCGTTCGAAGCGGGGGGCTTTAGAAAGAGATTACTATAGAATCTAACTCTCTATACATTGTGGCTGTCCTTTACTTGCAGTCTTGAGAAAGCATTTGCGCTAGGAATCGAGGATGCAAGGCGGAGTCAAGGGTTGATCTGCCAGCTTGGAGTGATGCTGTCATGCTCTGACTGAATCGTAGATTTCTGGGCTTGGTGAAGGGGACTATACATGATCATATCTAGGTAGAGTCTTAAATAATATCTCATGCTTCACATAGGAAGTAAACGAGTAAGGTACTGTAGGTAAGTTATTTGATTGGAGTGTCCTTTCTTGTCCTGATGACAAAGCACAACCTTCCCGAGGGAATTTGTCCCCCGACAATCGATTGCTCTCCGCGCTAACGAATGTCGTGCTCGGCTAGTCACAGTAAATATTCGAGGATGGGGGGGTGGTTGACATAGGGCACTCGAATTATTTTGCCATCCATTCCTTTTGTATTCTTACCACTCCGCTGTTCGAATTGTCAAGATCTTTAGACAGCTACCCGGTTTGACTGTGCAGTTGACTCACCAAACGTTCATCATGGGGAGCATTGCGACGGCAGGAGAAGCTGGTATGTAGGACTGTCTTTGCCCCCCGTTCGAATCCTGAGCGGCGTACGGCATTGGTGCTCACTGTCTTTCTTTATAGTCGCGAGGATCGCATACATCTCCAGCGACGTGATTCTCTCTGTTCAGCCGGCCCTGGGAGTAGAGTCGGAGTTTTCAAAGCATTTACACTCCCTTGCGAAGACGAAAACGCCAGGCTTGGTTGCGAAAGATCTTCCGGAGGCATGCCAGCCCTTCTTCCTTTCATGGTGTTAAAGGTGCGATTGCTGATTCTCAGGGCAGGTGCAATCGATTCGACACAATGCGGACCCGTTACTGTCCGTCTTTCAACCTATCCGTTCCGGCAAACTAGTCTCGGTCACCACGAGCTCCTCCATCCTCGTGCCATCGATACCACACTTGTACAAGCTCGCCCAGTACCCAGTCGTCATACATGTTTGCCTTCACCCATCACATTACCCGGACTTCTCGGAGATCACATCGGTTCGCCAGTCTGGTTTCACATTCCTGCAGTCGGAGACGTTGCGGGAAGCCCAGGATATTGCCCTCACGGCGCATGCGTTGGCCATCAAGTCCGGCAACGGTGTGATCCACTTCTTTGATGCCAGCAACTCTGAAGAAGACGATGCTATTCCGTGCGAAGACCAGAACTTTGTCAGAAGCGTCCTCGATCTTGAAGCGGCCCGATCATTCCAGTCATCACCAGTCGGCGGCTCGTCGCTGCATGTTGATGACGGCAGGACGGCAACGATTACAGAGACCCATCCGCCTACAATGATGAACGGAAATGGAGGATCTTTGACAACGGCTAGTCCTTCGACCGAGAAGGCTTTGTCAAAAGCTACGAGCACGGAGAATTCTTCTGTCGTTTCTTCTCGACGGGATAGCAGCGTGGACAGTAGGCCGACAGTATCTTCGGCGACTTCGGTGGATTCTACAGTCACCCGACCCGTTACATCGGAGGATGTCTTCCACATGGTGACCGAAATATGGGCACGGATCAATTCGGCCACTGGTCGGAGTTACCACGCGTTTGAATATACCGGCCCGCCAAATGCCGAATCTGCATTGTTCATCTTCGGGTCAACGGGCTTGTTCGTCGACGAACTGAGGGAAGCAGGGTCGTCTGAGGATTATGCTAAATTTGGCATGATCACTGCCCGCCTGTACCGCCCATGGCTGGGTGCAAGGCTGGTTGAGTCCGTGCCAGCGTCTGTGAAGCGGATAGCCGTGTTGGAACAGATACGAAGGAAGACAACGAAGTGGGGTCCCTTGCTTTTGGATGTGCTCACGAGCTTGAAGACAGGACCTTCGAGCGGTGGCGCTCCACTGATCGTTGGCCATCAGCTTGGATACATTGAACCAGCCACAACACGACAGGCTTTGCGAGGCATCTTCCAGAATCTGAATTCACCATCGCCAGTCCAGAACCTGGAGGTTGGCAATGCCGAAGCTCCAGAGCAGTTACTCGGGGAATATGAATTGCAGCAGCCGAAGCTTGAGAACGCTTACATGAAGGTTCTTAATCAAGTGTTTGGTGATCGACTTCATGTGGCCAATCAACTAGGTGCGAGTAACGCTGGCATCTCCGCAACTCTATCGTCCTCGCCAGAATTCGGCTTCGGCTCACTGATCGCTCGAATGGAACACCGGAAGCGCTTCATCGGGGAGGTGCAGGACGCCGCCAAGACTCATGACTTCGCCACCGATGTGCCACAGGGCTTGCTCTCGAGGTGGGCCTTGAGCGCGGAAGAGCCGAAGAGGTCCAACGACATGGCGCAAGAAGTCATTGCTCGTTTGACCGATGATGGATCGACGCTCGCATCGACTCTCCTGGCGAACAAAAAGCTTTTCTTCAAGGAGTCGCAGTGGCTGATAGGCTCCGATGCCTGGGCTTATGACCTCGGCAACTCTGGTGTTCATCATGTCATTGCTTCGGGTGCCAACGTCAATATGCTCATCGTCGATTCCCAGCCGTACTCCGAAAGGGCCGCGGCCGACGCTGCACGAAGGAAGAAGGATATTGGACTGTATGCGATGAACTTTGGCAACGCGTACGTTGCTTCTGTCGCCGTGTACAGCTCCTACACGCAGGTCCTCCAGGCTATGATCGAGGCAGATCAGTTTGATGGTCCGTCGGTGATTGTGGCATATCTACCCTACAACCAAGAGAACGACTCGCCCTTGACTGTCTTGCAAGAGACGAAGAAAGCGGTCGATCTTGGGTATTGGCCACTCTACCGCTGGAACCCGGAGAACGAAGAGAAGGGCGAGTCGAACTTTTCGTTGGACTCGGAGCGTACCAAGCAGGAGCTTGAGGAATTCTTGAGACGCGACAATCATCTATCGCAGCTGATGAAGCGACATCCCGAGTTCTCCGCGAACCTCTCAGAATCATATGGGTCCGAAGTCCGGACCTTGCAGAAGCGTAAAGCCAAGGACGCCTACAACAAGCTGCTCGAGGGCTTGTACGGAGCACCTTTGACCATCCTCTTCGCCTCTGACAATGGTAATGCTGAAAGTCTCTCAAAGCGGTTAGGGAACAGGGGTAAGGCTCGGGGATTGAAGACTATGGTAATGGCAATGGATGATTATCCGATTGAAGATCTTGCAAACGAGGAGAATGTAGTCATGATCACAAGCACCGCTGGGCAAGGAGAGTTCCCTCAGAACGGACGTGCATTCTGGGAAGCCATCAGGGACTCTGCTGATCTCGACCTGTCGAATGTACACTACTCGGTATTCGCTCTTGGAGACAGCCATTACTGGCCCAGGAAAGAGGACAAAATCTACTACAACAAGTCCGGGAAAGATCTTGATGTGAGGGTAGCATTCTTAGGCGGGAAGAAACTCGCCAATATCGGCCTTGGAGATGATCAGGACCCCGATAGCTATCAGACTGGATATTCTGAATGGGAGCCCAAGCTGTGGCAGTCTCTCGGGGTAGACAACGTGGAAGGTTTGCCTGAAGAACCACCGCCAATCACCAATGAGGACATCAAGATTTCATCGAACTATCTTCGTGGCACTATCGCGGAGGGTCTTGAGGATACTAGTACAGGAGCTATCGCGGCAAGTGATCAGCAGCTTACCAAGTTCCACGGCACGTACATGCAGGATGACCGAGACCTTCGAGACGAGCGGAAAGCTCAGGGTTTAGAGCCAGCGTATGCGTTCATGATTCGATGTCGGTTGAACGGTGGAGTGGCAACACCATCGCAATGGCTACAGATGGACTCCATCAGCAGCTCCTACGGCAACGAAACAATGAAGCTGACGACTCGTCAAACGTTTCAATTTCACGGCGTTGTCAAAGGCAAGCTCAAGTCCGCCATGCGCGGCATCAATAAAGCCTTGATGACAACCATTGCCGCTTGCGGGGATGTCAACCGTAATGTCATGTGCAGCGCTCTGCCTGAGCTCTCGGCATATCATCGAGACGTGCATCGGATCTCTGCAAAGATTAGCGACCACCTTCTCCCTTCGACGACGGCATACCACGAAATATGGCTCAAAGACGAGAATGACAAAAAGACTAAAGTCGCCGGTGACGCTGTGGTTGACCACGAACCACTGTATGGTCCAACCTACCTTCCTCGGAAGTTTAAGATCACCATTGCCATTCCACCGCACAACGATACCGACGTTTATGCGCATGATATCGGTCTCATCGCCATCAAAGGCTCCGATGGTCGATTAGAAGGCTTCAACGTGCTAGCTGGCGGTGGTATGGGCGTTACTCATAACAATAAGAAAACTTACCCGCGGACGGGCAGTATGCTTGGATACGTCTCGGCGGAGAAGACTCATATCGTATGCGAGAAGATTATGCTGGTGCAACGCGATCACGGCGACCGCAAGAACAGGAAACATGCCCGACTGAAGTACACGATGGATGATATGGGAGTGGATGTCTTCCGAGGCAAAGTGGAAGACCTGCTCGGGTACGAGTTCGAAAAAGCTCGACCGTTCGCGTTCAAAAGCAACATCGACACTTTCGGCTGGCAAAAGGACGAGACGGGCATGAACCACTTCACCTTCTTCATCGAAAACGGGCGCGTCGAAGACACAGCCGAGTTCCCCACGAAGACGGGCCTTCGCGAACTCGCCAAAGTCCACAAAGGCGAGTTCCGCCTCACCGGCAACCAACACCTGGTCCTCTCCGGCGTGAGCGACGCCGACCTCGCGACCGTCAAAGACCTGATGAAGCGCTACAAGCTCGACAACGTCCACTTCTCCGGCCTGCGCCTCTCCAGCTCCGCCTGCGTCGCCTTCCCCACCTGCGGCCTCGCCATGGCCGAGAGCGAGCGCTACTTGCCCGAACTCATCGGCAAGCTCGAAGGCTGCCTGGAGGACAACGGCCTGAGCCAGGACAGCATCGTGATGCGCATGACGGGGTGCCCGAACGGCTGCGCGCGTCCCTGGTTGGCCGAGGTGGCGTTCGTCGGGAAGGCGTACGGCGCGTATAACATGTATCTCGGGGGCGGCTATCATGGCCAGCGGCTGAATAAGCTGTATCGCTCGAGTATCAAGGAGGAGGAGATTCTGGAGATTATGAGGCCGTTGCTGAAGAGGTATGCGTTGGAGAGGGAGGAGGGGGAGAGGTTTGGGGACTTTGTGATTAGGGCTGGGGTGATCAAGGAGACGTGGGAGGGGAAGACGTTTCATGATGATGTGAGTTTTTCTTTTTCCTTCTCTTTCGATGGCGGTATGTTCGTGGGGCTGACGGCGTTGTAGGTTGCGGAGGCGGAGTCGGACGCGGAGGCTTGATGATGATGGCTTTCTGAACGTGTGAGTCTGCGTGAGAGATGCATAGCGGTGGTGGTAGTGGTGCTTGGGTTTCTCTGGGCGTTTGCATCCGTGGCGTTGTCGTAAAGGCTTTCTTGGTTCTCGACCGTCTATAATTATACTTACTTGCCTTCATATACAAACACCTACAGAGAAACTGGGAGGCATGGTCGAGAGTCTAATCTTCACATACACATTCGAGCACCAGAACGTGAGCGGTTGCGAAACACAGGCACAACCCCCCACGCCCACCCCCCCCTACCACGAACAGCCATCCTACACCTTAAGCTGAGCTGAGCTGTCACGAAGAGGTAACCATCAATTTATTTGGGGTGAAGGTGGCTTGCCTGCTTACCAAGAAAGGTAAGGGCAACGTCGTGTAATCAAATCTATATCATTCTTGTCCTCTCATCAACAACTATCTCGACCTCATAGAACTGATCGGAGCAATAACCGACCAAGACCCAAGAAGCGTCAGCGACCCGTAATCCTCTGGACGTGGAGACAGACATCTTCTCCTGACATAACAACATGAATCTTTGCGATATGCCTGTCAAGAGTGTCATTTTCTGCATCCGCATCCATCGTCGTAGCGAAGCTCAAGCGTCTCAGAGCCCCCGAGCCATATCCAGTCGTCCACCGTGTGGCATCACGTCCGTCCATTGGACTACGGGTCGGCTATTCTTCTGGCGAACGGTGACACCGCCATCGAGCACGACGTCGCCGTTGCAGGGATCCGGGAATTCGTCTAGGTCTGGCCAGGCCGCTGCCGTTCTCCTCCCGGGCTTGATCGGTAGCGGGGGTGACTGGATCCGGCGAGTTTCTCGAGCTTGCTGCTTGGGGCCGTCGTGGTGAAGCTAGATTGGGAGGAAAAAAGGGCGGGGGGGGGGGGGACGAGAGGGTGGGGCCTGATGTCGGAGCTGAGATGAGGAGTTCCCAGCGCTTGGACGGGGGTGACGCGAGTACATACAAGGGAACGTTCATGAACCATCGGAGTGGGAGAGAATGCCAGCGCCTAGTTCGGGGCTTCCAGCGAGATGTGCCATGTACGAGAAGAGCGAGATGATTGAAGTCCAGCGCTCGACCGGCGCACGGCGGAGAGGGAAGCGCAAGTAGAATATGACTAGGAAGCAGGTTGGCGGAGAGCTCAAAGCCTGACAAGCGGTGATAAAACGTAGAAAATGCTACCAGGTGGCAATTATCACGAGAGGACTCCCCTCTGCAGACTTCAATTACCTAAAGCCTCTGTTTTTTTATGGGCGTATATCACAACGTGACGGCAGAACTTGTATAAGATGCTTGAGTCATCCGTGCGGTAAAGACACGGTAATGGGGTAGGGCTTAGTGAGCATCGGCTCGACATGACGGTGAGGCCATCCATCTATGGAGAAGGTTTCATAAGAAAGTGCTTCAAATCCCATAAACAGCTATCGAGAAAACACAGCTCAATCTATTCCGTACATCCTGAGATAGGCGCGGAATTGCCAAAAAAGAAGAGAAAAGTTAGGTCATACCAGGATTCGAACCTGGGTAGATTGGAAACAGTGATTTGAATCTCAGAACCAATCATGCTAACCGCTACATCATATGACCATTGTTTGATTTTGCAAGTCTGCTATTTCAGAATATCAAGGTCCAAGTCAAACCTCGCTTGCGGTATTTCCTCCAATCTTCCCAATACAACAACTAACATCCCGCATTTTACCCATAAGTTACTTACCAGGTACTCACTCCTTATTCAGAAGCTATGGCCCGATACCCCCAATATGAGGCATCGTCGCAGTACAACAAGTGGCGATTCTCAGCTAAGACTTGCTACATTCTTTGCTATCATCGCTACATACCTATAGACCACATCCTTGACTTCACTCCTTGTCTTCCGTTCAAGGGCGACGGCCCATTATAGCCGCTCGGACCTATCTTAAAGAAACTAAATTCGCCAACTGTGTCTGCCTCCCAAAAGCGAATGGTAACCTTCAGAGGGACCGGCCTCGCGATCTGGAACCGGACGCTCATATGATCGACCTCACCGAAAAGTTCGCTCGCGACGTTGCCGTGCTGCCAAGCCACGTGAGCCATATCGTCGATCTCGAGGCTCCGGATCCTTTTGTCGGCTTTGATGCTCCCGACGTACAGGCCCGGTTGGACGATCGACGTGGTGGTCAGGGTCAGGATGCGGCCAGAGAAGGGAGCAGGTACGTAGTAGTCCGTCCCTGTGAAGCGGAAGTGGGCCGTCTGCCGACAGACCTGGGACAAGTCTCCGGGGCTCAACGCGCGCTTGGTCTTTAGGGATGTCGACGCTCGGAGCGCTGCGCTGGTCAGAGTGACCGCTTCGGGTGTAGGCGGTGAGGCGTGTAGAGTTATGCTGGTACGGTCGAAGGGACAAGTTTTGGCATCGTAGCCGGTCGGATATTCCGGTGTCGTGTCTGCTCGTGCTCTGAGAATTGGATTCCGCGCGACCAGGGCGGAGGTAGTTGATGTGAGCCATGTCGCAGCATATAGCAGCGATAGGGGCGTTACACGCATCGTGGCGACGATGAATATGCTGTTTTGACTTCTATCTTTCAAGTAGGCAGAACAAAAAGCTTGGTGAAGGTGGATCCCTTATCATCATATAGTCTCCTGCGAGGTCACATCAACACTCATGTAAAAGCATGACTTGGAGACAGAGGTGGCAATGCGATACCAACTGGCGATCCATATCGGCTTCGCACCACACGAAACAGCCAGCCAGTACTACTTTCTCAGTATCATTGGCGCACAACCTTGCGTCGATGTTTCATTCCCTCTTGCGCCACATCCGATCTTGACAATTCTGCAGGCGCGTATACATAGCGGCGGTGGACTTTAGAAAATCCCTGTCCTTTGTTTCTCAACGCCACATATTATTATTCTCTTGCTTTTTGGTCGTCTGAGGGGACTGTTCATATGCCAGATTCAATGTTGTTTTAGGCTGTATATGGTTGCCATTCTGGGCATCACTACTGTAGTTAGTAGTAGACATAAGGAACCCTGGGGTCAGAAAGCATGGGTGTTGTTGATATAGGTGGCAAGCTTGATCCAGGTCTTATAGAGAACAACAGCCATTGCTGAGTCAGCAGCCGCTTCCGTAATCTTGGGCGACTCAAGGCGAAGTCACTCCGGACCTCAACTCTAGACTACTTGATATCACCGCAAAAATGCCTGTTGTCAAAGGAGGCGTCTGGTGAGTTCATCCATCCAGCGTTTGGATGAAGCTTATCTCCATAGGACGAACATTGAAGATGAGATACTCAAGGCATCGGTCTCGAAATACGGCTTGAATCAATGGGCCCGCGTCTCCTCGCTGCTTGCGCGCAAAACGCCAAAGCAGTGCAAAGCGAGATGGTCAGAATGGCTAGACCCAGGAATTCGCAAAATAGAATGGTCGAAGGAGGAGGACGAGAAGCTACTACACTTGGCCAAGCTGATGCCGACACAATGGCGGACGATAGCACCTATCGTTGGGCGCACGGCGACACAATGCCTGGAGCGCTACCAGAAGCTGTTGGATGAAGCTGAGGCGAAAGAGAATGACATGCTGGGGCTGGGAGGACCGGACGGCGGAGAGACGGCGGCTCCTAGCGCGGACGATGTCAGGAGGCTACGGTACGTCTACGTCTATCAATGATGAGATTGCTATCATGGCTGACATGGTTAGACCAGGAGAACTCGATCCAGATCCCGAGTCGAAGCCGGCTCGCCCTGATACTATCGATCTGGACGAAGACGAGAAGGAGATGCTGAGCGAAGCTCGAGCTCGTCTTGCAAACACCCAGGGAAAAAAGGCCAAACGGAAAGCTCGAGAACGACAACTTGACGAGTCTAGACGTCTGGCGGTGCTTCAGAAGCGCCGCGAGTTGAAGAATGCCGGGATCAATATCAAAGTCGTTAATCGCAAGAAAGGGCAAATGGACTACAATGCCGATGTACCATTTGAAAAGCCAGCTGTACCTGGATTCTACGATACTCGGGATGAAGAGGAGCGTAACGAGAGGCAAAGGGAGGCTTTCGACCCGAGAAAGCAACAACTGGCGAACAAGCGCAAGGGTGATCAGGAGGAGGATCCCGACCGGAAGAGGAGAAAGGGCGAGAAGAACGGTCCGACGGCGGCTTTCGCAGCAGCCGCTAAGGCTGGGCAGATGCAGAAAATTAGGGAGGCCGAACAGAGTAGCAAAAGAAGGTCTCTGGTTCTCCCGGCGCCACAGGTGGGCGAGACCGAGCTCGAGGAAATCGTCAAGATGGGAATGGTGGGAGCGCAAGCGAACCGAATGGCAAGCGGCAGTGAAAATGAGGCTACGAGAGGGTTGATAGGAAACTACACCGGTATCGTTGGTGGCACGCCGATACGGACACCAAGGGCCGCTCCAGAGGAAGATCGTATTGCAAACGAGATTAAGAACATTCGAGCCCTGACAGAGACCCAATCGTCACTGCTTGGCGGCGAAAACACGCCGTTGCATGAGGGTAGTGCGTCAACAGGGTTCGATGGAGTCACGCCTAGGAAACAAGTCATGGCTACGCCGAACCCTATGGCTACTCCATTTCGTCAAGGAGGGGCGAACGGTGTTGGTGCGACGCCCCTACGGACACCTCAAGGTCCAGGCGCCACCCCATTTCGAACACCTCGCGATAACTTTGCGATCAACCAGGATGGTAGCAGTGCTAGTGCCTCGCAGCTGGTAGGAGTTACACCAAGAGAAGTAAGACTAAGAGAGCAAGCGATGAAGCAACAAATCAAGTCACAGTAAGTTCATCATGACAGTTCGCTCCCAAAGCTCTAGTGTTGACTATGGATAGGTTTGCATCTCTCCCGAAACCGAAGGAAACAGACTGGGAGTTCGTGCTGCCGGAAGAGCAGCAAGAAACCGACGGCGATATCCAATTATCTGAAGAAGATGCTGCTGAACGAGATCGGCGGAATCGGGAGATTCAAGAAGCTGCCGAACGCGCAGAATTGAAGCGGCGGACGCAGGTGCTGCAACGAGCTCTTCCTAGGCCTTCGGTTGTGGATGTTGATTCCCTCTTGCTGCGGGCTTCAAATATACCTGACCTCATTGACCGCGCCATCGCACAGGAAATGGCTCTACTGATTGCAAATGACGCATTCAGATATCCTGCACCTGGAGCTAAAGTCAACGGTTCATCGATACCGCTTGATTCATTTGACGATGATGCTTTGAATAGGGCCAGACTCGAGATTGCATGCGAAATGCCTCCAGACGCTGCGGGAAAGGGCGCAGAAAAGTTCGAAGCGGCTTGGCTGGAGTTGCATGGTTCCGCTAAGCTACCCGGACTGGGAGGTTACGGCGAGGATGAGATTGATGAGCGTCAACTCTTGGTCGAAGCTTTCGATGTATGTCCAAAGTATATGTCAGTCCCTGTGTAGTGAGATATACTGACACTCCACAGAACATCCAAGACTCTATCCTCGCTGCAGCCGAGAAAGGCAACAAGATCGAATCTAAGCTCGCTCTACACCTCGGTGGCTACCAGCAGCGTGCCAAAACACTACGCAACAAGATTGTCGAAGCTGGAGAAGCTTTGGACAAAGCGAAAGTCGAGCTGGATACCTTCCAGACGCTACAAATTGCAGAAGAGGCGGCTATTCCGAGGCGGCTGGACGCGTTAAGGGAGGAGGTCTCCTTTGTAAGCCGACGGGAGAGGGAAGCACAAGAGCTATTTCGAGCGAGAAAGCAGGAGTTAGCTGGGCTAATTGGCGGACAAATCAACGGGGTGCACTAACCGGTCTTGGTAGACTGAAAGCCTGCTGTGGGCTACCTATGTGGACCGGTTGCAACGGTGTCCCCTTGCTGTATTATACTGTATTAGAATGTATATTTAGCACAACAGCGGCGGTTATTGGTCGATCGGAATTTACTCGAAACTAAATTGGAAAGTAAGCAGGTCCTTTGGACTGAAAGCCACCATGCTCTCTGCAGGAGCCCCAAGTTGAAGTAAAGAAACAGGACCTAAGTATACGCAAGTAGGGCTATCAGAGGCCGGAATCGGAACATGCCGAGCCTTTGCGACCCCCCCTGTAACTTCTCTTTTCTATCGCACTTGTTTTGAACTTCTACACCATATCCTGCAAACCTTGCTCAGTGATATGGAGAATAGCACTCGTACCACTTCAGAAGTGGAAGCTTTAATTCCCCGCTTCAAGTTAGAAAAGCTGTTGAACCAAGGTCTCTCCATATCAGCCACAAGCTCTGTGTCAGGAACTGACTGGTCCCCTGCACACAGATCAGGGTGGTCGTCGCATAACGCTTCTAGGGAGCATCGACGCAAAGCCCGCCCTTTTGACCGCCGAACGGGCTGCCTTCCCCAGCGACGCCGATGCCCTAACCGCATTCCATTCGTCTCTGGCAGACGTGAAGAACCTAGGGGCCAACGACATCTATCATTGGTACCTGGCGTCTTCTCGCCCATCAGGACAAGGCCCGCCGGATCTGAAGCTGAATCTGATCTATCCCTGCACAGAGCAGCATGTCAAGAAATACTCCCCGCAAAGAGTTCGAATGGTGACTGAGACCCCGGAGGTCTATAGGGATCATGTGAGACCGTATATGCAGCGGAAGAGGGAGGAGGGGCGGTTGAATTGGGTGTGGAATATTATCGAAGGACGTACGGAACAGGAAGATGTTATACTCAGGGACCACGGCGGACGGGGTGAGGATGGAGAAGGCTTCCTCATGCTCCCCGACCTGAATTGGGACCGGAAGACTATGTCAAGCTTGCACCTACTCGCCTTGGTTGAGAGGGGGGACATATGGAGTCTGAGGGATTTGAAGAAGAGTCATGTGGTGTGGTTGAAGCATATGCGGGGGAAGGTGCTGAAAGCGACAGTGAAGCTGTATCCGGGATTGGATGAAGATATGCTGAAGCTATATGTACATTGTGAGTCGTGGAAACCCCTAACTATGACAGTTCGGGACGGGTGCTCAAGGATACGCTAGATCAGCCGACTTATTACCATTTCCATATACATATCGTCAATGTCATGCTCGAGGCTGGTGCCACGCAAGCCACTGGGAAAGCCTTCGGTTTGGAGAACATCATCTCCCAACTTGAGACGTTAGCTGGTGGTGACGAGGCTGGGCTGGCAGAGGTTAGCTTGACGTATTACCTTGGAGAAGCCAGCGAACTCTGGACGGAAGTCTTTGAACCTCTCAAGGGGGTACGGAAACCCGAGGCTGAGTGATGGACCACTTGGGTTGCAGACCACGTTCTGGACGGTTGTTCCGTGCGACGGGGAAACTGTCGGAGTTCGCCGCTCATTGTCCAGGTTTCAGCATTAGGACATAACCGTGACCGGAGTCATGTCAAAGATATCGATTGCCACTTTCCTCGAACCCTAAAGCACATTGAGCTTTGAAGCTCCCGTGGTGCGAAACTAAAGCATGTCAGAATAGTGTTCCATCCAGGTGGATCCCAGCCAGTCTAGTGCTTGATCTAGAGCTTTCGCGTGTAGCACTTAGCCCTGAGACCACGAGCTTCTTCCGTTGAACAGCCCCCTCTGGCGTACTTGTGAAGGATATCAGGATCTATTACACGCTATATCCCAGCTTCACAGTCTAAAAGTCAACAGGGCCGTCTACTCTGAAGCGAGTAGCTTGTATTACGGCTCTAAAGAGTCCAATTCCTAATTCCTACAACAGCGTGTATCATGTTGAGGCGTTTTTCGAAAAATGGAATCTTCATCTCGTCTCTCGACTCCAGGCTCGACCTCCACCTTGACCAGAAAAGATGAAGCATCCACCTGGGTAGAAAAGTTCCGCATTTTCGTATGCGGCAGTCATTGCCAGTTCGAGTGCCCTTCGAAGGCTTCGGATACAAACGTACCATGGGCCAAGGCTCTGGCCTGGATTCAGTGTCTAGACTACTTCTCCATCCACACGTACACCTGTGGAGGAAACGTGGCATTCGGCGAGGACGGTATCTTTGCCGAAGACAGCGTCCAAAAGGACGAAGATGGGGATGTTGATGAGGAGAAGGGTATTTCTTTGCAGATTGTTCCGGAGCCCATGGCAGGATTCTTGTGACTGTCACCGGTACGCTGAGTGTGGTTCCGAGTGTTTCAGACGGGACTTTGTCAAGGGCCTCCGGCAAAGGACAGGGTTGAGGACTGGGGAGCGGTTCATGCATGTTCTGACATGTGAATATGTGGGGTGCTACAAGGACGCAGACTCTAAAAATTTAGTGCTGGCGGCCGGGAGTGTCGTCGGCTTAACTAGCTACTGCTGGAAGGTGAAGAAGCAAGCCTTGGATGAGAGCAGGAGGTGGTGAATGACCAAGGGGACGCCGAGGAGGTAAACGAGTGGAGTAACTGGTGAAAAGTTTGAGGTGGAGGAAGCGTGGATAGATTGAGGGACCCTTTTTGCTCTACAGTGATCGAAAGTTCTCCTCTGTATCTCATCAAGTAGTCTCTTGATCTTCGCAGGAGTCAAAGACTCCTTACACTTCAACATTCAAGTGATTCACGAAAGACTGCAGTGATTATATGGATCTTGGGTCACCACTGTAGCCGCTTGCATAGACATAGGGCATATCATCTTTGACCAGAGGAACTTCATACTACTTGTACAAGTAGGGTTCCAGCTCAGATGGACAGAACAACCCCACCACCATCGAAATGGAGGACGCAGCGGGCAGGGACGCATCCAAGCAACATGTAAGAACTCCTACCAATTTGACTGAATCACGGACTATAGATAATCCGGCTAAGGAGGCTACAAGACGTGGGCGGTCTTTCGTACGTCCACTCCCACCCCGCACCCCCACCACAGACAACACTGGTGTTTACTTTTGTAGCTCCGATGATAAATTTGTTCTGATTCTATTCTACATTCCCTCTCAACAGCAAAGTCAAGTTCACTTCTCAGTCATGACTGTCGGCTCCGTGCTTGTGACTGGGTACGTTTGTGGTTGATTGGCACAGTGTGTTTACGTTAATGTGACTGCAGTGGCACAGGGTACATTGGCTCGTTCACTGTTCTTGCGCTGCTGGAGGCCGATTACAAGGTTATCATAGTCGACAACCTCTACAACTCTTCCGAAGAAACCCTGAATCGTATCAAACTCATCTGCGGGAAGCGGCCGGAGCTTTACAAAATCGACATCACGGACGAAGATGGCCTTGACAAGGTCTTCAAGGCTCATTCAGATATCGACAGCGTCATCCACTTTGCTGCGCTCAAGGTTAGTAACATACACCACGAGTGTGATCTAATCATAAGAGCTGCTGTTTGTGGAGTGCCACTCTAGTGCTACCGATAGCTGAGTATCATCTTACAGGCTGTCGGAGAATCTGCAGAGATTCCCCTCGAATACTACCGTGTCAATGTTTACGGTACCATCTGCCTTCTGCGCTCGATGACCAAGCACAATGTTACGAACATCGTCTTTTCCTCCTCCGCTACCGTCTACGGCGACGCGACCCGCTTTCCCAACATGATACCAATTCCCGAAGAATGTCCGATCGGACCGACGAATCCCTACGGACGCACCAAGTCCACCGTCGAGATGTGCATCACCGACCATATCGAAGCGCAACGCAACAACGCCAAAAAGGCGGGCAAGTCAGGCGATCAATGGAACGGAGCATTTCTACGGTACTTCAACCCAGCAGGCGCGCACCCGAGCGGCGTCATGGGCGAGGACCCACAAGGAGTCCCGTACAACCTGTTGCCTCTCCTGGCGCAGGTTGCGATCGGGAAAAGGGACAAGCTTCTGGTGTTTGGCGACGGTAGGACAGCAGTTTCTCATAGCGGTGGCCCATATGGACAGCGCTTTCTGACAAGGCTCACTGCAGACTATGCCTCCAAGGACGGCACCGCCATCCGGGACTACATACACATCCTCGACCTTTCCCGAGGACATCTGGTAGCCCTCAACTACCTCCGTGAGCACCACCCTGGTGTCCGGGCTTGGAATCTGGGAACGGGCAAAGGCTCGACGGTCTTCCATATGATCAAGGCTTTCAGTGCTGCTGTTGGAAAGGATCTACCGTACGAGGTCGTTGGCCGACGCCCTGGAGACGTGTTGGATCTTACTGCAAACCCTAGTCGGGCGAACAAGGAGCTTCAGTGGAAGGCGGAGCGGACGTTGGAGGAGGCGTGTGAGGATCTTTGGAGGTGGACCAAGAATAACCCACAGGGATATCGACAGAGTCCGCCACAGGAGCTACTTGACAAATTGACCACCGGACATGAGAAACAGGCAGCTTGAGGGTCTATTTAGGGCGTTGACCCAAGCGTGTAATCTCAGCAACTTTCTTTTGTCTCTAGAAGAGGTTATGCTATTGGTGACGACTACCTTACGAAGTGTTATGTACCCGTCTCGCACCGCTATAGATCTCAAAAGCATGCTCGTGCAGAAGACACCTACACCGTAACAAAATCATTGAATCCGAAAGGTTTCAAACTCGGGATCAAACATGCATATCTCATACACCGAGTGGGAAGCAGTAACATCAAGAGAGGCAACGATTTCATCCCACGCAATGACCCGTAAACTCCCCACCGCCGCCACGTGACCCACAATCATCACCTCTTCACACCCCTCAACCCTCGCACATCCAAACCCCAACCGCCATCGACCGAAACCCCCAACCCCCTAAACCTGCACCTTATGATCCCCCCTCACAGCCTGATCGTAGCTCGGCGGCACCGCACCCGCACCCGCACTGCTCTCGCCCGCATTCTCGCGCAAGGCGGCGGCCTGCTGATCCTTGACCACCGCACTGTGTGGCGGCAAGGCGTGCATGCGGTCGGTGGTGCCATAGCCCTTGTTCCGGTTCGTCCTCCAGCAACCGGATGTCACGTTGGCGTGGTCACGTGTTACATTGCCTCGCTCGCCAACGGTGCCTCGCTCGCCGCCGTCGTCGGCTTGCGGCACGCTGTCGTAGTCCGTCTCCGGGTACGAGGAGATGATGTACCAGGAGTGCAGCAGGCCCGGCAGGAAGCCGAGGCAGCATAGGGCTAGGTTGATGAAGGAGTCGGCGCTGCAGAGGCCGCGTTTGACCCATACTGTGGGGGGAGGGCGGTGGTTAGTGGTGGTTCTTTTTGTTTGGGATGGGGGATGGGGATGGGGATGGGAGGGTGGCGAGGCGAGGGTTGCTTACCGGCGATGGGCGGGAAGAGGATGGCGATTACGCCGAGGAAGATGTCGGAGCTGCACATTTTGTGGCTTTGGTGTTGTTGCTGAGATGTAGTAGGGTTATGCAGAAAATAGCGATCTTGAGGGTCTCCAAGGTGATACACGAGGTGGTGTTGTAGAGTTGTTGGATGTCTCGTGGAAGAAGTGAGGAGGGTGACGAGGCTGTGGTGTGGCTGAGGGTGGTGCCTGATGATCGCGCTAGTCACTAGTGCGGAGCTAATTTACTAGCGCGGGGTACTTCGAGATCCAAAAAGCTCTCAACTTCTGGAGCTCACTTCTTCATTACAACAACATACCTCTCACATCAAAGGACCCCACAATTTCAAAAGGTGAGCCAAATATCAACCAAATTTTCAATACATCTTCACCGTCAACATACCCAGGATGCCTCGTAAATTCAAGGGGCAGTTCGTAGTACGTCGCAAGCCCAAACGCGCGCGTACGCCGATGACCCGGCGAAGCCCAGCTGGCTTCACTGGTGAGGCAGTCGTTGAGGCTCCCACGCCTGTCATGGATCCCCCCTATGCAGGATATGAGACTGATGAAGATCAGTCAGAGAAACCCATGGAAACCCTCGAGAACGTCGAGGAGAGCGCCGACGACGACGAGAGCGCCGCCGACAATGGGGATGACAGCGACCCCGACGACCCCACGGTGGCCTCCTGGGAAGTCTACATGACCCCCGAAATTCAAGAGCGTCTATTGCTTCTCCAGTACCCCGAGCGCTCTCGTACCCAACCTTACAACGACGCGACCGGCCAGAAACCGTTGGAGCTCCGCATCAAGCCAAACACGGGTATGGTGGAGGTGGATATTCCCATCAACGTTCACGCGAACTACGATAGAGAGAAAGGTGTGCAGTGGGGAGAAGCCATGAGAAACAGCCGCGTTCTCAAGGAGGGAGGATCTTACGGTGTTGCTGGAGGGTTGGGCATTGGGGGCGTACCTAAGAAGGATGAAGACGAGATGGAAGAAGACGCGATTCCTCATGAAGCTTTACTTGCAAACTTCGAGGACGCTAACAACAAAGGCCACATCTTGAACAAGCAGACTCTTGGTGGTCAGATCGTTGAGCCGAGGGATGGGGATCCTACCTATATGATTGGCACTTTCCGTGGCAGTTAGTACACCTCCTTTCTTTATACAGTCGGATAACGTCGAGTCGCTAAACTTTACAGATGAGTTTCATTTGACCAAGCTCGATGGGATGGTTCAGCTACACCCTCAATTTCACCATATCGACGCCATGGCGGAGCAAGAAAAGTCGTCCAGCAGAGCTCAACGCGATAGCGAGAACCCTCCTGCCGAGAGTGAAGCACGCGCCGTAAACATGACGGTCAAAGCATCTGATACGGAGGAACTGGACATGAGCCAAACCGCGAAGATCCTGAGGGCTAGACAGGAGGAGAGGTGGACACGTTTGCAGTACAAGGATGAGAATGTGTGTATTGGGTCATTAGTATCTTCCTCAAGCTAACATCTGTAGGATCCCGAATCCTGGGATAAGTACTACGAAAAGTTGATTCTCAAAGACACCAAGAACGCGCCTAAGCTTCAATCGTCGATGAACAACGCAGAGTGGCTTGACTCCTTCAGCGCGCCTCGTGTGGATCCTACTAGGCCGGATAAGAAGGTGTTGATGACCAAACCTAAGCCGGAGACCTCGGGCACCTCAGAGGATGACGAGGAGAGCTCATCCGAGGAGGACGACGAGGAGGAGGAAGGCGGCGACTCTGAGTGGGAAGATGCTGAGGAAGATGGGACTGCGGAGGCAGAAGCCGACCAGGGCGATACGGAGATGACTACAGTTGGATAGGGGGGTCACTTGCTTCACGGAGGATCTCTTTGCGATACCCCAAGGCGTTGCGCTGCATCGTCGCGCTGCCATAGTTGCCTTTGTCATGGATTCATGAATTTTAAAATGCGATAGCCGAGACGGTTCAAGACAGGAGAGAATGTCAGCCCAGAATTCAAACATTGAAAGTGCTATCAAGTAACCTGACTTCCACCTTGTTGACATATGTTTGCGGCGATTTGCCCCTCTCAATATGTGCTTGACCCAGGTGTGCGTTGAAGCAATTGCTCAAGCTGAACAACGTGGACTTGGTCCTCATATCGAAGTAAGACGTTCCAAGCGAGATGCCAGGATGGTAATCACAAGAGGCACTCATGGAGCCACGCGATGGACAGAGTAGGACCTGATGATGTATTAGTAATGTAAAGGAACAGATCTGGAAACATTATAAATAAAAATAAATACCTGAGTAGAACTCACGACCTCTACCAACCTCAGATCACCACACAAGATGCAAGCTCAGAGCTCAACACCCTACACAGCGTTCCTCAGCCAGCGGCGACTGCATGTTGCACCCAGCAACTAGCGAAACTCATATGAATGGTAGACGTAATCACGAAGACAGATGGCAAGGTGGAAATTTAAAAGGCTTTGCGCCTTCGGGGACTCGAACCCCGGTCTTCACCTCACAAGAACGCAGCCCGCTAGTGGACCACGCCCCTCTATATACCACTTGACCATATGGGCTTGTAGTTGAAAGTTTCATTGAGGAGAAGAGTGCTATTGGGATATATAAACATCAAAACGCTAAGCGAGCTATCCCCAAGGTTCCTGGTGTTGTGGCTCCAAGATTTGGCGAGAACGCTAGTGCTAGCGCCGGGAGCTAAATTTGAAACTCAGCACCAACCTTGAAGCATGTTTCAGGCTACGCAAGGTACACACAGGCCGCGGCATCGGCAACCCCCACTTCAACCCCACCAGGCACCCACATCCATCAATAATGCCAAGGAACCAAAAGCACGGGCGTCTTGTTCGTCGAAAGCCAAAAGTCAAGAAGTCGACGCCAGAAGCAACACCAGAAGCAACGCCTGAAACTCGACCTCAGAAGAAGAGAAAACTGAACTCGGACCACTCCGACCCTGCAACAGAGCAGACCCACCTCAGCAGGACCACCTCCCCAATTCCTCCGCCCGAACCCTTATCGCCTACGACCCAAGAATCCTTGAACCCACCAGCCAACATGGCGGAATCAAAAGCAGAACAACCCTCCACAGAGCAGCATCAACCTAACCACCCATCCAGCGCCCCCAAAGCCTTCATCCCACTCGGTCCGTCTCATCCCCACCCCACCCACTCCACCTCCACCTCCACCCCCCCCAACTAACCCCCCACCCACCGCCCACTAGAAAACAACCCGGAAGTAATGTCGCACCTCGTGCACCAGCTCGGGCTCGCCCGCACCCTCGGCTTCCACGACGTGTACAGCATCGACGACGCGGACCTGCTCGCCTTCGTGCCGCGCCCGGCCTACGCCCTCCTCCTCGTCTTTCCCGTTAACGACCGATACGAAAAATTCCGGCGCGACGAAGACGCCGCCAAGGACGAGTACGATGGCTGCGGGCCCGACGAGCAGGTCGTGTGGTTCAAGCAGACGATCCGTAACGCGTGCGGCTTGATTGGACTGCTGCATGGGGTTTGTAATGGCGAGGCGAGAAGCTTTATTGGTGGGTTTGTTTATGCACATACTTCCTCACCCACTTCCTCATTCCGTCCTTCACTCCCTCGCTCCTCCTTCCACCCCACCACGCACCACACATCAACGCCGCTAACCCCGTGCACCAGACCCAAACTCCGACCTCTCAACCCTCCTCAGCACCGCCATCCCCCTCCCCCCCCACCCGCGCGCCGACCTCCTCTACCGCTCGCACGCTCTCGAATCCGCACACGCCTCCGCCGCCTCCAAGGGCGACACGGCGGCGCCCGCGCCCGACGCCGACGTCGACCTGCACTACGTCTGCTTCGTCAAGTCGGCCAACGACCACCTCTGGGAGCTGGACGGGCGGAGGAAAGGCCCGTTGGATCGGGGCGTGTTGGGCAAGGACGAGGATGTTTTGAGCGAGAAGGCATTGGGGCTTGGGGTGAAGAGTTTTTTGAAGAGGGAGGAGGAGGCGGGGGGTGGGGAGTTGCGGTTCAGTTTGGTGGCGCTGGGGCCGAGTTTGGATTGAGGTGTGGGGTGGGCGGTGCGCTGGGTGGGTTGGATGGCTGGCGGTGGCTTTTGCATGAAACGCGACTAGAACATGGCGCTCGTGGCGCTTTGCATAGCGTTGGCGTGGGCGGCTCATAAGGGCTGCGGAAGGGGGCGGATCTTCTGTTGATGTGCTAGCTTGTGAACATCGATGAGCACAGCAAGTGTGAGGAAGATGGAGTCCCTTCGAATTGCTGCTTCTCACATCATATCAGTGCCTACTTTAAGACGGAAACTTCCATCGAGTAGAAAATCGTGTTTCATTAGGTAAGGAACATACATCGAAAACAACACCTCGAAAAACGGCGCCCCGGTACCGTCGCCATGCTATACCAAATGTACAGGGCCCATAGATTCGCTCCGCCACACACGCTAACTCATGCCCCTATCAAACAACCCACAACGAAGGGAGTCCCCTCCCCTAAACCTCATCCTCCTCACCCTCCCGGTCCTCCTCCTCCTCCCCCTCCCCATCTTCCTCCTCCTCCTCCCCCGTCTCCC
>JAABUJ010001279.1_pt1 | contig 38228 bp, 37 predicted proteins | sample 5559131 | NCBI WGS metagenome assembly JAABUJ01 (sample SAMN10711875, study PRJNA513366) | rock metagenome | isolation source: Antarctica rocks | place: Antarctica: Victoria Land, Mt New Zealand nord | collected 2016-01-07 | reverse complement strand
TGAGTTGCGGAGGGGGGGGGTTTTTGTTGTGCGGTATAGTGCTGTTAGGGGCTTGGTGGGGGGGGGGAGTGTGGAGTTGCTTTAGGGGTGGCGGTAGGGAGGGTTGCCCGTGGTTTCTCAGGCTGGATCAGAATGGGCTTTCTACGACTGGGAACAGCAAGCTCTCGGTTTCAGCCTTCTGCAATGGGAGCTCGAGGTGGTATGGGCTAGGCGCTCGGGCTCGGCCGTTGGGAAAGCTGTGCCGTGTTTGTCTGGCTACGAGGGCTCCAGGCGAAGTGCTATGGATCGGGTCCTGACGGGGCAGAAAGTTGCTGTATACAAATTACGGGTGACTCTCGGTATCAAGGCCCGTTGATCAGGGTTCTTTATTTGACAGGGACACATGTCGGGCGCAGGATTCAATCATGGGACTCTTGGACGGGGCCGGGGAGGGTGATGGGAGCACAGCGGATCTTATTGTCGCTTGAATGCACGCGTGGTCGTCGACATTTTCAAGACCCCTGCGTCGGTGCGGTAGGGACGACAAAGCGAGAAGGGTGATGATGATTGGCGTGGGAGGAGCGGTGTTATAGGCGTGTAGGAGCTATTACTGCGGGAAATCAGAACAGAAGAAGGACCTCTGATCATGTATCTCCATGCATATTCTTGCACTGTCGCGTCATTTCGAAAAAACAGTGCGTTGAAAGGTGTATCGCCCTTTCTCACAAGTAAGATGATATTGGCTTCTGTAATCCTCATTGAATCCTGCCGTAAACGTGAAATGTCCCCTGCCAAGACTATGCCCAGGAGGAGTTGTTCTCGAAGCTGGCAGCATACTCAAATTCCGTCGCCTAACGAGATAGCTTCTCTCCTGTATCTCCCGCCGACACGGCCAAAGGCCCTTCTTGGTGCAGGAACCAATCGAAGGCATCCACGTACCACCTCAAGCTCGACTTCTACCACTTCCCACCCTCCACTTACCCACCCACCACCCTCGCCTCAGCAAAGCGCGAGCCGTTCGCCTGTGACCCGCTCGCTCTCAGCCCCGCTCCGTCCACACCAAGCGTCCGTAAAGTGGCGGAGGTCCTTGTTGGGGTCTCGGCTTCCGATCAACGAGGTGATCGACGAGCGAGCCGGAAGGAAGGCTACGTAGCTCCCGGAGGCTTATGCAGCATCTCGTTTTGGAGACATGGTGATCGGGCGGCTAGAGGAGAAGTTTTCTCCGTAGGCCGGGGTGGGGAAAATGCGAGAATTGTGCTGGTAGACATGTTGAGGAAGAACATGTAGAGAGAGTGGGCATGGATTGGACCGTGCTCGACAGGAAGTGTGTCATCAAGGAAGTGCGCGAGGTGAGGAAGAAAAGAAAAGAAACGGAAAAGAGGGAAACAAAATGCGGATAGATTTAACGACGACTCTGTGCTATCTTTCTCAAGTAGCAGTCGCGACGAGACGGTCCTATAAGGCGGAAGGACTGAGAAAGAAAGTTGCGACGGGAGGGAGCTCGGGGTGTGGCGAGGGTAATAGCCATCAATTTATCGGTGCAACAATCTCGAGACGATAACGTGGTAAGGGAACCTGGAGTCTATTCTAGAGCAACTGCGAAACCACACTTTTACTCAAACAGCATCCTGGAATTTCCCACGCCAACGTCAGAACCACCAGTTCCTAATCAAACATCATCTCTCCCCACGCACTTCCGCTTCCACCTCCTCCTTGACAATCGCGCGGACACCTTCCCACCCCACACCTCCCGGTACGGACCTAACTCTCCTTTCCTTCTCTTCCAACCCCACAAACTCCTTCGGCAGCACCATGCTAAAATCAAAGCTCTCCTCCTCTTTCAGCGCGAGGTCCACAGCATTGCTGAACTTGGCAGGATGTGCTGTTGACAACGAAATATGACTTGTCGCCGGATTCTGCTCGATCGATCGGAGGGCGGCGGCGACGCCCACGGCGGAATGCGGGTCCAGGATGTAGCCTCCGCGACCAGATGATGTGCCAAGCAAACAGGTAGTGTAGATGTGTCGAATAGTGGCGGTAGTTTCCTCATCGCTGACACGCTCGCTGTCAAACTCGGTGGTCGCTGCTTCGAGGACGTCTTTCCCGACACTGAAGGAACCATTGACCTTGAGGTCCTTTAGCCATGTCTGGATGGTTTTGCCCGCTACTTTGCGCTTAGCTTCGACTGAGGTGGACTTGTCGGCCTCGAATGCCAAGAACCAGAGCAGTCGTTCAAAGTTACTGCTGACGAGGATGTCCATGGCTGGGCTGAGCGTTTCTCTGACGCCGTCGGAGTGCGCTTTTGCACCGTCTTCGGCAATGCCGCCCTTTGCGTCCTTGCCGTGAACGGGCTTCTTGCTATAGTGGCCTCCTGACTTGAAGAAGCGGTCTAGGATGTCGTTCTCGTTCGTTGCGATGACGAGCTTGTCGGCCGGAAGACCCATTCGTTTGGCAAACCAGCCGGCACTTTACATAGAGTTAGCAAGTATCTGGAATACTTCCTGCCTGTTGTAGGAGGACTATATAGACTGGAATGGAGAAGATAGCTCTTACAGAATATCACCAAAGTTCCCGGATGGTACCACAAACCGTACCTTCGTACCGCTGACAAAGCCAGGTGAACGGACGAGCGAAAAGTAGGCATGGAAGTAGTAGGTCATTTGAGCCAGGATCCGCGCCCAGTTGATAGAATTGACGGCAGCCACGTTATGCGTATTGTTCAAATCGGAGTCCGCAAACAGCGCTTTGACGATGTCTCTATTTCACTAAATGTCAGTCGGGGTATCTAGATTGATATTCGGAAGGGGTCACTTACTGGCAGTCATCAAATGATCCTTCAACCTTTGGAGACAATCAGCATCTCCCAACTGAGTATGACTGAGGACACTGGAGTGAACATACACTAAGATTATGAACATTTGCATCCATGACAGTCGTCATCTGAGCTTCTTGTACCCTTGACACCTAGCAACCCAGTCAGCGATCTCGCTCCAAGAGACAGGCAACGTAAGATAGATACGGAGATAAGCTTGGAAATGGAGAAGACCTACCCGACCTTTAGGGTATAATATGAAGATGGAAATGTCTTTCTTGCCCCTCAATCCATAGATAGCCTTGCCAGTCTTAGATAATTGTACACAAGGGGCATCGCATAAAGGCAGAAGTTACCGCAGAACCTGTATCTCCGCTTGTGGCTCCGATCACAGTTAGATGGTGCCTCTCTTTGCCAACCTTGCCCTAAAGACCGCCGTGAAGACTTAGTACTAAAGCCTCATAAAGCCATCGAGTACAGCTTACACGATTCCTCCTGACAAGAAAATACTCAAAGAGGTTCCCGAGAAACTGCAACGCAACATCCTTGAAGGCGAAGGTAGCTAAATCCATGCTCAGCCAAACACCCGGCTAGGATGTCTCGTCAAACTTACGGCCATGAAATAGCTCGAGCAGGTAAAGATGCTTCTTCTCGTCCAGGTGAACCAACGGTGTCACGTCGGGATGTCGAAACGTGGAATATGAGCGTCTGATGATGTCTTTCAGACCCTCCGAAGGTAGTTCACTCGGTGAGATATATAAAGAAAGAAGCTCAAATGCTAGTTCCTCGAAAGTCAAATCCCGCCAGTCCAATGCCCAGGAGCCGGGTAGGGCTGGGATCTCTTCGGGGATGAAGAGCCCCCCATCAGCGGCTAGGCCCTTTAGAACGACCTCTTCAAAGGACAGCTGCGTATCTATGAGACTTTGGTGTTTAAGTATAGGACAGAGAAAAGGGACCACGAACGCCGTATGAGCCTCCCCTTGTGCTCAAGTACTTTTGAGACGCCGTATGCGCCATTTCCCGTCCTGCCGGCCGAAGTGTCTAGAAAGGAACCTAAGTATGAAAATGAAAGAGACAAGAGAAGAAGCTTTAACCTCCCCAATCTATTCCGGATATGTCGCAATTGGTGAATTTTCCTCCTTCAGAGTTTTGATATTCCGGCCTTGGCAATGCATCAGACTCGCTTAGTCATACATTGCAAATATTCCCACGCGACCCTGGCCGTACCCAATTGATTGATTGATTGATTGATTGATTGATTCATAGATGATCAAGGCTGTCTAGGCTGCCATACACTGCATAACTACAAGCAACTAATGCATACTGATCTCATTCTCATTATCATTTTGCTGTCATCATCACTGTCATCTCATAAACTAATTAATTAATACAAATTTCAACTTTGTTCTCTGTAGCTTCTTATGTTTCTTTTAATTCTGATGCTTATTAATCTTTTTTTCTTGTAATTTAATGCTAATGTCTCTCTTCAGCTGTCATTAATAAAAGATAAACATTATTATAAATAATTAATTGTCTTTTCTGCAATTTAAAGTATGTAATTATTGAATTTTCTATTTCAGACTGCATTTAAGAATGTTAAATCTTCTGATGTCTTTTTTATAGTTTAAAATTGTCTTAAAAGATTGCTTTATAATATAAGTATAATAATCACTTTAATTAATGCTGAATCTTGTAAAATCTTCTTTATATTGTTAACTTATCTCAGTAGTTTCTCTTTTAGATTTCAGATTCATGAGCATTTCATTAATACATAATGAATAGTCTAAATACTCAGATTGTATAAGTATCATGAAGAGTTCATTCAATCTATAATATAAAGATAATAAGTTATGTCAATCTTCTCTGTACATAGCTGAGTAATAAGAAAGCTTATGAATCAGCAAAATTTTATATATTTATTTAACACTCTTTTATCTAACTATTACTTCATACTAAATGTAATCTGTTCTGCTATTTCATTCTTTTAATCATTAACTCATTCTTTTACTATCTGCTGACAAAGTCTTATCTTATAGATAACAATTAAATGTCAAATCTTTATAATCTATTCTTTCTCAATGTATAAATCTCTGATCTAAACTGCTGTCTTAATCACTCTATTCATTTCTTCATTTTCTAATATCTCTATGTGCATCAATATTCATCAGATTCATATTTAAATCTTTTAATTTCATAGATCATTTATTTTCTTTATTATGCACTGCAGTAAGTACTGATCTGACTGTGTATTCAATTTAATAGTTAATTAAATTGCTACTTAATTATCTATGTATATGTTCACTGTTCAGAGCTTCAGTTTCATTATTTTCATCATATTTACTATACTCATTATCATAATCAGATTCTGTAGCTTCACTATATACACTGTAAATATCTCATTTATACTTATATACATCATACATCTCAGATCTCTTTTCAGTATCATTATTACTGCATTTATTTGATTCTCAATGTCACTGCTGTTCATGTAAATATTCAACACTCTTTAATTTTAACAAAGTTTGTTGATATTATATCTGCAGACAGCTTTATCTGCATTGTTGTTTATATGAATAGTTGAGTCATTTCATTATAATAATACAATGTAAAGTACTATTGAAAGAAATAAATACTCATGCTATACTATGCTGTCTAGTGAAATCTCTAAACTGTGTTGTCTATGAGCACATCTTGATTGAGAGAGTTACAGAAGAAGTAGAAAGAATGTTGATTGCAGTCAATGTGAACAGAGTTTTTATTTAGTTCTTAACATTAATTCTATTTCACTTCATAAAAGCAGCTAGAACATCACTTCTCAACACTTTCACTCAGTGAGGCTGTGCCTATTGACTCTCACTGACAGCAAACATCAGATGACTAAATGCATCATTAAGAGTTCAACAAATCATTTAAGAGTTTAACTAATCATTAACAGTGAGTTTCATAAGTTTAATGAATCACTTAAAGATTCATCTAAACAGAGACTTAATAAGCCTGTTGATAACTATCTCTTGACTGAGCACAAAGTTTACCTGAATCTGATTGCACTTATGCAGATTGTGAATGTTGTAATAGAAGACATTGATGTGCTTTAATTACTTATATACATATGCATTCTTAATTAAGATCAAGACAGCTTGATTGTCTTCTCTGAACTGAATAAGTAAAGAAGTCTGATGAGTTTCATTCTCTTAAATGCTTACACAGTGTGAATTGACTTCAAGATATTTACTTATGCTCATGTTTCTTAATATCTGTTCAAGCCAGATCTCAGTTTTTGTACACATTGACATGATTATGTATTTAATCTCAGTAATTAAGATGATGATGAACTTCTGTTTTTGACTTGTTCACAACACTGATTTATCTTTAAGCATGTAGATACACTTTAGAATTGATTTTCAATTCTGTTTGTTTAAAGCATAGTTGAAGTCAGAGTATTTAAGCATTGCTTGACTCTCACTAAAACTGTACATGATGTTAAGATTGATGATTAATTTTATGTATTGCAGTAGTTTCTTAAATGTGTATTCATGATGCTCTGCAGAATTGCTGAGATATTGACTTAGTTGATTTAGTGTGAAGATGATGTCTAATCAAGTATGAATTGCTGCATACATTAAACTTTTAATTGTCTATTAATACTGTCTTTAATCTATTCTTTGATCAGTTAAGCTGACAAAATGAAGAGCATCATATTCATTAAGTAAAATACTGATGACTCTGTGCTTATTAAATCATATGTGAAGATTCTTTAATATCTTATTTATGTAGTAAGTCTGATTCAGGCACAGAATTCTCATTTTGCAGTTATATATAACTTAAATGTCAAGAATTTTCTGTGTCTTTCTTAAGTTCTTGACTTTGAACATGTTCATAAGAGCTTGCTTAAATCAGAGAATGTGTAGCAGATTTGCTGAAGTTATGACAATATTGTTTATATAAAGAAGCAGCATAATTCTTTTAATGCTGTGAAGAAGAAGACAGAAATCAGTTTTGCTTTGATGAAAATTTAATTTAAGCAGTTCAATGACACATTGTTCATGTCAGTTCTATGCAGCTTGCTTAAGATCATAAAGGCTGTGCAGTATGTGCAGAACATAATTAAATGCAACATTGACTTCAGAAGAAAATGTTATATAGATTGTTTTCTTCAGAAAGAATTCTGTGAAGATGTTATTAACATTTACTTGATGACATTCTAGATTCTTGAGTGCAACAATAGTCAGAAAGACTCACAGAGTGTTAAACTTAATAATAAGAGCAAAAATGTTCTTATAATCAACATTATATGTCTATGAGAAGTCTCTTGTCACAAATCTTGTCTTAAGCTTGTTTAAGAATCTGTTGATGTTCAGCTTGAATTTAAAGACTTATTTACTGATCACAATGTTGACTCTTCTTAATGACACAGTCTCTTTTCATATTTCATTTACTGTCAAGACTGTCAGCTCTGTGTGAATGACATTCTTTTACATTTCTTCTCAGATTGAGTCTCTCACTGCTTCAGCATAGATAACAGACATCAGAATGTCAGATCTAATCACAGAGTCTTCTTTGTCTGCAGAGAATGCTGTAAGTGTCAGCATAATTCTTAATATTTTGATTGAGAACTCATTCACATCTTAATTGTTGTCATCATCATCTCTCTTTCATTTCAGAATCTCAATGCACAGAAAGATTCTGACTTCTTTAAGTGTCATCATCTTAACTTAATCAGTGTTAATCTTCTTATCTAATAACTTATCTAAATTGACTACAGTCAACTTAACCTTATATTGTTTATCTTAAGACTTATTGATCTTAATCATGATCAAGTCAGACTACATCTTACTGTTCTAAATTATGAATGTCTGATCTGAAGCTGTGATCTTCATAATGATTAACTTCTTTTATAAATGTTCAACAGATCTTCTATTCAGAAGAACATTCAGTGTCTGCTGTTGCAGTTTAAGATCAACAGTGTCTTTCTTTTTACTTTCAGCAAACTTCACAGTATAATTCTTAATGATACACTTAAGATCTAAAGCTCAAAGCTGATACTGCTTTGTGATTTTCTCAATGTAGTTCATAAAGACTCTTACTTATTCTTAATTCATGAACTTGTTGTGTCTGTCTTCAGATAATAACTTAAGATCAATGTAGCTGTAACATTTGCATTCTTATACACAGATATAATTAATGAATGACTTCACATCAGTGAAAGCTTTCTCAGAAGTTGTCTGCTTATCATTAATTAAGAAATCAGTTGCTGTTCAATTGTAAAGATAAACATCTATTTATACTGTCTGCATTCAGAACTCTATTGATAGTTGTATCTCTTTAATCATGATACACACTGAGTTCTTCATGATTCAGATAATTCTTTCAGCAACATCATTCTGAATTGACATGTAGAACACTGTGTACTGCAGTGTGATGTTAAAAGACTTGCATCAGTCATTTAGAATGAATCTTAACTTTATTCTGTTGTCACTTTGTACAACAAAAATCTTTGCATCAGTCTGAAGTTCAGTCTTCAGTCATCATTCTTACAGTATCTGTGAGATTTCATTACATCACTTCAGCAGTATTGTTTATGTCTTTCAGAAGTGATTATCTACTACTTTCAGAAAGTACTGATATTCATTAAATGACAAGATTAATGAACTGCATATGTCAATGAAGATAAAAACAAGAATGTTAGTCTTTCTTTTGCTTACAGTGTGATCTTATTTGTTGATGAACTTAATCAGAACACAAATCTCACACACAGTCTTGTTGTTCTCAACAATGAGAATTAACTTTTCAAGAATTGTCATTTTATGAAGATCATGCAGCTTTGCAGAATCAAGATAAGCAAATCATTAATGTCAAAGTCTGTAAGTCTTGATCTTTCTGTTCAATAATGCAGTGTTAACTTCTAAGAAATTGATTATGTCATTATGCAGACTTGCATCTAAAGTAGCTGTGAGAAAAGCAGTCTCTGAATGTGATATGTACACTGTAGATATCAGAGTAAATTCATTAAGACTCTTTGCAATGTACTTAACTATATAGACTTTATCTCACTCTGATGCTTCTATTATAGTCTTGCTGTGCTTATTACACATTTAAAGACAATGTTGATTAAAGCTTCTATGCAGTTTCATTTTGCACATTCACTTTCTTGAGAGAAGATTGATCTCAAGTTCAGACATGTAAAGTGTTGAACTCAGTCTTACAGAATTTTCTGACCTGACTTACATAATGATCACTTCACAATAGTAAGAGTATAAATGTTCTTTTTTAACTTTAATTTGCTGACATCTCATTCATATAAGAGAGTCACTGAAGAGTTGAAGTTGATCAGTTATGTATGAGAAGAATTTAGAATCTGCAACTTATTCAGATTTAAGCATCTTACTGACAGTCTTCTTAAACAGAACAGCAATTTCATGATTAATTTTTTCTTTCTTTTTAAATTTAGAGAAGAAGTCATCATCATTACTGTCACTGACTTCTGTATCAAAGACTTTGTGTCTCTTTTCTTTTTCTTTATAGACTAACTTCTAATACAACTTAACTGCAATCAATCTGTACAGCTTAACTGCAGTTGATCTGCTTGCCTTCTTTTAAGCATCTTGCTTAACATCAGAAAGAAATTTACAATCTTTAATGAAGTGAGAGTTGTTGCAAAGAAAGTACTTAATAAAATAATGAAAAAAATGATCACTGTCTGAGCTGAATGATCTGTGATAGTGTTGCTTAATATTAGCTGTGTAATAATTTGATGAACTGCAGTTCTAATTCATTAAATGTTAATCTTCTTTCTATTTATCTGCTCACAAAGCAATGACAGTCTTGTCAATTTTAAGCTGTATCTCTTTCTTCTGAAGCTTTTATAGATCTTTCTTGACATCTGAATTGTTCTGAGTGTCAATGACATTGCAGATCACAATATATTCAACTGATAATGCTTAAAGTAATGTCTAAAATCATCATTCTAATTTAAACAACTCAGTCATATCAGACTGAGTTGCAGCAATCTTTCTGTCAAGTTTGCTTAAATAAATTTATATTTTTTCAATAAACATATTCTCTGACATTCTGTATTCAACAAACTTCATCAAATATTGTCTCTCAGTCATCTACAGCTTCTTCTTATACTTAAACTTTAGTACATTTCAAACATTCTTTATGCTGATTTTGTTCATCAGATATTCTTAATCATCTGTGTTTATGCAGATAGTAAGTCAATATAAAATCTTTATGTCAATTTTCTGATTTCTGAAGTCAAGACTGCTGAGAAGAAATGAATCTGAGAATTCACTGATCAATGTGTTGACTACTAAGACTTTAATAACATTTCATAGATCTTCTTCTATCAGTTATTTTCTTATAAGAGTGAATCATTGATTGCAGTTTTTGTAAGTAAGAATTGAGATGAATTGTTGCTTTGTAAAGAAGTCATTAAAGTTCATGGTGATGATAGTTGACACATAGTATAAGAAGTGAATAAAGTAAAATAACAATGTATGCATTGAAGATAATATAAGTAAAACAAATAGAAAGCTTTTGTATCTTTTATTTTGTGAAATAATAATGCTTATTCATCTCAATGACTCATATTAAGCTGCTGAAAAACAGTGCTCTTTAAGTAACTGTGAATGTTTATTTATCTATTTAACAAGACACATATCAAGCTGCTGAAAGAACAGTGCTTTTGTGAGTAACTGTAAGTGCTAATTTTTGCTGAGATCAATTCTTTTTAAATCTTTCAAATTAAATGTACTCAGCTACTGAAGATACTTGTTTGTCTAACAGACACATATCAAGCTGTCATCACTGTGCTGATTTCATTAAAGTCAGATTTATCACAAATCTCAATAGTCAGTAACACTGCTAAAGCTGAATTCACTGTAAATCTCAAAAGTCTGCAGACTCAGCTGCTGCATACATTAAAAGTATGCACTTTCTCTGAGAAGCTTCTTGTTAATTGAGCTCATAATCTATTGAAAGAAATGAATATTCATGCTATACTATACTGTTTAGTGAAATCTCTAAACTGTGTTGTCTATGAGCACATCTTGATTAAGAGAGTTACAGAAAAAGTAAAAAGAATGTTGACTGCAATTAATGTAAGTAGAGTCTTCACTTAGTTTCTGATGCTAATTCTATCTCACTTCATAGAAGTAGCTAGAACATCACTTCTCAACAAGTACTCTGAATTTCAAGTTAACTTTTGATGAAAGTCATGTCTGCATTTTATAATGAAGTTATAAACATTTCAGTAAACTCTTTTAGCAAAGCTTCTTTATAAAGTCAGATCTGATTCTTTTCATTAGAGTATAAATTAATGTAATAATAATATAAAGTATAAACTTTCTCAATGTTTTCTTTAGCTGCTGTTTCATTAAGAAAAGAAAGAGTTTTATATTTAGTATTGAGTTCACTGTTGTGTAAAAGACTTTCATTATAATGACTTCTATTCATTATTATATAATTATCAATTTCTAAAAAATTCATTTCTGTTATATAATTGTTCTGTGTCTACTGTCTAAACTGTATCAGACTGAGCAGCAGTACAGAATCTGCAGCAGCATCACTGTCATATAAAGTTTTTGTAGATTCTTAAGCTTAAAGCTTCATATAAAGTCTGTTAGTATCACTAAATTCTTAAGACTTGTTGTGACTCAGATCTAAATGTATTATATATGTGCATCTCATTTTAAATGTAAATTCAAGATAACTTTCAGCATTTTGCATATTAATAATGTCTATACTGTATATATATTTAGAGTCAGCTCTGCTGTTGTGTCATGTCTTATAAAGCAGTTTGTAAAGTAAATGAACTTATACTTAATTAAGACAAAGACAGAAATATATTTTTAAGCTTATTACTCTGTACAGCTGTGCACTGTATATAAAGTAGTGCAGTTCTTTTCTGCTGACTTTTCTGTCATTATAATGTTTATATTATCAATTCAACTCACTGCTGTGACTCAAAGCTGTGAATCATTGATTAGGTTCAGCATATCAGCATTATAGAATAGATATAAAATGAATGATAATGATGAGCTTTAAAATATATCTATATAAATAGCAAAGCTCTTTAACTCATATTCTGACAGCTTTATTATTAATGTTCTTTTTCTTAAAAAGTCTTCTATTCAGTTCACTATCTTCAGTGATAGACAATGTTTTTAAAGATTGTGAAGTAATCTTTTGTAAAAGATATTATTAAAGACTTTTAATACATTCAGCATTAATAATGATGTAATTAACATACTTAACTTTCATACTTCATAAATCTGCTTCAGCAGTGTGTAAATTATCTGTTCTGTAAACACAATCTTTTAGTCTCTCAGCAATATTTTAAATAGCAGTTAATAAATCTCTGTCATATAACTTATTCTGTGTGTCATTACAAACTTCAGAGTCTTGCTCATAATGTTTAGAAATATCATTAATTAATATATTTTAAACTATTAATAATCTTCTTTATTGAGCTTCTGCAGCATTACTGTAATGAAATATTTAAAGATTCTTAAATGTCTTTTGCTGTTCAGGCACAAGTTATACAGTGAGAACAGCAGTGAGAGCAGTTATAATAATATTTAATGTAAAACTTAATTTAGTATATCATTTAATTCTAATGTCTTATTGTTTAATGTTTACATTATAATCTCTGTTAATTCAATCTCTATAATTAAAGACATAAATATCAGCTTTAAGTACTTATATTCTGCAATGTTGTCAAGATTTATCTCTGAAAAAGTTGAAAAAAAGATTGTTTAAAATAACTCTGTCTTATTCTGCAGTTCTGTAAGTTTTAACTTTTCTGTCTGTTTCAGAATGAAAGTGAAAGTCTGACTTACAGCTTCATAATTTTTAATTTACTTCATTAATTTTTATAATTTTTAAGAATTCTTTAAAATCATTTCTATTCATTCTCTGTAACTCATTCTCATTAATTTTGTCAACTTCTTCTTTTTTTTATTGCAGACTCAGCAATACATCTTTTAAATATGCATACTCTGCTTTCTTTATCAACAACAACAGATTCTGTTTACTTCTCTTATTATCTCTTTTGCTTTTAAGTCAAACTCTAACTTTAATCATTTACTAAGAGTTAACATTAATACTGTTGTCTTCACTGTGATTTAAATTGTCTTTATAATGACAGTTATGTATTGCTTTATATTGAATTCATTATAATTATGAAGTGACATTAACAGCTATTCTGTCAGAGTCTATTATAGAAGCTTTATATCTGCTTTATTTCACTGTTAATAAAATCATGATGTGATCTTTGCTGTAGACAGCAGAAGATGAGTGACAATAAAGTAGTGATCAGAGTCATGATGTTGTTGTTATATTTTATAGTTAATTAATTGTTAAGTAATGTTTAAGCTACTTAACATCAGATCTATAATGCTGTATATTTACTGAGATCTTTATGTGACTGAGCTCTACAGTAAGAGTAAAGAGAGCTATTATTCATTTATTATTTATATTAATTGCTTTATCTGCAGATTCTTCTTCATTCTCAGATTCTTTCATGTTAAATAATGCAGATTGAAGTCTCTCACTATAATATATTGTCAATAATTATTCTTCAGTAAATCATTTAATTACTTTAAAGTTACTGTAATGTTCTTTTTAACTGCTTCTCTGTACATATTGTAAATGCATAGACACTTAAACTAACTATATTTAATATATTGAATCTTTAAAATCATAAAATCTCTGCTATATGTTTAAACTGTTCAGTCTGTGTAATTCAGTCATAAATTAATGTAAAAGCAGACTCAGATTAATTCTTCTTCTGTGAGTTTTAGATAGATCAGATAAAATCAGTTTTTGTAAAGATAATAAATATTATTGTTGTATTTATTGTATTATGACTTCTAAATGATCAGCACATCATAATCTTATATAATGAAATCTTAAAGCAAAGATGTCATGATCTTGTTTCTTGACTTCATTGTGTTGTATTGTAAAATAACAAAATTTAAGTATATCAACATTATTCTGTTGTCATTGTAATCTTTAAAGTTAATGTTATCTCTATATTCATAATGTTTACTGTGAAATCATCTTAACTGATGAGCAGCAAGTTCACTGAGTTCTACTTAAAGATATTCTCAATTTTTGTTGTTTAACTGCTCTTCAAATTTATTTAACACTCAGAGAATCTAATATTTTAATGATTCACTGCTGTCTTTATTGCAGCATCTGTCTCTTACATTTTTAAAGATCTAATTGTGATTCTTTTAGATCTATTTTCATTCACTGATCTCAAAAAGATTCAATTTGCATTTATAATTATTGTTTTTGTAAATGATACTGATTACTTTTCATTTTCATTGATGAATATCTTTAAGGCTGATGTCAGAATTAATGAAATTCTTATAAGAATCTTAAATATTATTAAGTGAGATTCACTAATGATTTTATGACTGTTACTCATTGTTGTATGTGATGTAAATGTTATATTCTCATTAATATTGTCACTGCTGTCACTGTTATTACTGTTGCTGCTGTTAATACTTTTGCTATAACTGTTGATGTCAATCTTACTGACTTCATCATTAACTATCTTTAAAAATGTGACTTCTTTAAGTTTAATAATTAATATTTAAGTTAATACTCATCATTAAGTCTGCTTAATGTTGTATATCATCTATATACACACTGTCTCTTTCTAAAACTTAAAATACTTGCTGTTTCATGTTTTATGTGAGTCTTCACAGCTTACACACTTTCTAATATTGAATTCTAGATTTTTAAAGAGACAATTCTTAAATCTATGATTCTCTATATATATGCTGCATTTCTAAGTATTCTCACATTAAGCATTTATGTAATCATATTTATGACACTTAAAGCACTTCTGAATACAGCAAACTCAGTTATATAATTCTGTCTTTTTGTATTCAGAGTCTCAAATCAACTCAGTTTAAAATGTTAAATTGACATATTTTACATTTATAAATTTCATCATTACAGATTCTGTCACTCATTTTAAGCTGCACAGTCATCTTACATAATTAATTAAAATGTCTTTCTCAGCTTCAATCTTATGATTTTCCATCTATATATATATCACTATAATTCACTAATCTTTCATTTTGATGCTCTGTATCAATACATCATGCATAATAACATCATAAATGATGATGATTATCTTGCTGTCTACTTTTAAAGATGTAATTCATTTAATATTATTCTATAATGACTCTTTTTTAATCATTATGAATGCATACATTGTCAGATTATCTGACTTTAGTTATTTAATAGTTATAATTTTAATAATGATGATGTTTTGATCTACAGTGATATGAATGTGACTGTTGACATAATTGTGTAATGTGATTGATGAGAGAGTGCATCAGTAATTAATAAGAACAGTGTCAGTGAATTTAATGACAATTCTGTAATCATTAAATATAAAAAGATCTGTAATGATGCTTCTTTCTTTAAATAATAATGAAAAAAACATTACTATTAAGAATGATAATGTGTCTGCTGTCATTTAAGCTTAAATGTGTGTATATTTATATTCTGTAATGATAAAGAATTGCAATGCAGAGTTTCTGCTAATGAGAATCTTTAAAATGTTTTTTATAACTGTGATGTTGTGTTGTACTGTATTCATGATTTATTGTAGAGCTTTTAGATCAGCTACAATTTAAGCTGTTTTAAATTGATTTAAAACTCTTTTCATAAAGTTTTAAACAGATCTGACAAAGAGTTCAATGTAAATTCATTGAAAGATCTTTTTAAATTTGTCTTTCTTGATCTTTAAATTCATAAAGACTTGAAGTTGAGTTGCTTCATGTTTCAATTGAGTGACATGCTTTAATAAAGAGAAGAATTGCACACTCACTGCTGATCATAAAAGTTCTGACATTGTGATCTATATTAAGTTATAAAGTGCAATGAGAAGAGTTACTGACTAGATTTTGGGCTTCTTTGATGCAGTTTTGATGAAGTTATTCCAAAAATTCAGTTTGAGCTGGAGGAGGTGTTTTTCCCCTGGCTGTACCCTATCTCAACATTTTGACTGACTAACTAGATCGAGCTTATTGATATACGAGCTTGAGCTTGAGCTTAAAGAATGGGTAGAGCGAGACTGGCGCCAACGAGTGAAATGGGCTTCAGGTGGTTAAAGCTGGGAGTTGGAGCTTGGGTGTCCTCCGGCTCAGAATGTCTTGCAATTGAAGACGACAGGACTAACCCATGAACATTGGCTGCAGAGGCCAAGAGATGTTAAAATTCATATTCTGTGTTATTTTCTATGTCGAACGAGCTCAATCAAAATAATGGCTTATGACCCCCATCCGACACGCCTCTGGCTTCATAATACTGCGGCTAACAGTCAGGGCTGGGTCTAACAAGAAATACCATGCCGTGGCTGACGTCTACTGCCTTGGAGAAGGGATGCAGTCGGGTGTTGCCTTCTTCCGGCAAATTTTCTTTCGTACCACTGGTTAGTAGTTCATTCAACTTATGAATTTCCGCTCATCTCTCTTGCGTCTCTGGACCAGACACAAACATGCTCTCAAGTTTTTAATCTTCTGCTCCGGCAGCCCGAGTAACGGCGACAACGACCCGCTATCAACCTATGCGGCGACGGCACCTTCTGCTTCTGGACGGACAGAAAGAGCTGCTACGACATCTGCAACGACATCTGCGGCCGTCAAAAGAACCTACGTGAAATGTTCTTGCATCCTCTAACAGAAGCAGCTGGCCAACTTCAACTTCCAACACGTCAATGGCTCCGTGCTGCCGTCGTACGCATTCTCCTCGGGCTTAGTGGCCAGTGCTACCCGCTCGATAGCATCTTTATAAACCTGAATGTGACGACCGATTCGGCGGTTGTGGTGCGTCGTTCCAGTGCTATGGATGCTGCCACCAGGTCCACAGCCAACCGGGCCGACGAGACGGATGGCTTGTGTGTACTGCCTTCTGGGGCTGTAGCTTCGACGAATGGGATATCGGCCACGAGTTTGGGAGCAGCGTCCGGTTCGAGTGGCGCATAAAGGAGTTGTTACAGCATTCCATAAAGCTTCTTCTGCAGCCTCCGTTGGGATATTGCTACACCCAGTCGTCCCTTATGTTAAGCCTGTGGTGGCATTGCTTGCCGTGCTGTGGGCAACATAGAGTAGCCGTCTCACCATGACTGACAGAGCCTCCTCACTGCGAGACGGTCGCAAGTGATGAGGTTTCGAGATTTCTTTACCATCAACACCTGTTCTGCGGCTCTGGTTCCTGCCGTAAATATTCCCGGACAATTGTGGGGATATTTTCTCCCAATTTGTAGATTTGGCAACTGATTGTGGTATCTGTCAGGGCGACGAGCAGGTCCTCCTTAATGTGATGCAAATCGACCGAGTGTTATGGAAGAGTTATGCAAGGTATTTGGCGGGTGGGCCTAAGGGCCTCACTCATTCTCACTTACTTAGTATTTAGTCCGTAGATCCTGTAGAATAGACTTCTACACACTACTGAATTCTCGCCCGTAACCTGCTCCACATAATCCATCCAGCGTAGCAAGCCTTCCATTCTTAAGCCCTATTCGTCATCGCCCTTGTCCTCGCCATCACCATCATCACTCACCACATCCTTGCCATCATCACCGCTCCTTGGACACTCGCCGTTCATCCATTCATCGTGATGGTGACTTTCATCCTCGTCGCCACCTTCAGTATCTCTAGCCTTGATGAGTTCTCCATTCTGCCGCGCTCGCTGATACATTTCCTCTGCCTCAAACAGCCTCCCTTGCTCTTTATATAGGTCGCCCAATTTTACGGCGATATCCAAAGTCCACTTTTCCTTTGGAAGCCTGTTTCTTAACGCCCGCCAGTGCATCAAGCGTCTTCAGCGCTCGCTGATACAGCACTTCTGCCTCTGTAGGTTTGTCTTGGGCTTGATACACAAGGCCCAAGCTACGTATCACGGAAACTGTTGTTCCTTGTTCAGGGCCTAATATCTTTTCACAGGTCTGCAGTGCTCGCTGATACAGCCCTTCTGTCTCTGTAAGTTTGTTTTGGCTAGATACACAGCCCCAATTCTGCACAACAGTCATTGTATCGGGTTGTCCAAAGCCTAATGTCTTTTCATAGCCTTGCAGTGCTCGCTGAAACATCCCTTCTGCCTCTGTAAGTTTGTTCTGGTCTCGATACACACAGCCCAAATTCTACACAATAGCCATTGTATCTGGGTGTTCAATGCCTAGGGTCTTTTCAGAGCCTTGCAGTGCTCGCTGAAACAGCCCTTCTACCGCCGAAAATTTGTTTTGACGCCAGTACATATGGCCCAATGACCTGACAGTTCCAAGTGTCTTTAGATTCTCAGGGCCCGATACTTTCTCATAACCCAACAGGGCTCGCTGATACAGAGTTTCAGCCTTGTCAGATCTATATTCAGTCTCGTACGCGTCAGCCAGAGCTGTGATTGCATCCAGTGTTGACATATGCTCAGGGCCTAATATATCTCATAACGTTCGAGGGTCTCTTCAGCCTTCCTAATCTTGCCTTCTTCGATTGAGGAGATATCCAAATCGCTGCTGCTATCTGGTCTCGATCCGTGGTCGATGTCCAGAGTGTCTTCTTCGTCACCCGCGGTTTGAGTGGAATGTATGTAATTGCTAACGTTTACAGCAACACCGTGTTGCAAGCTATCAGGAACGTCTTTCAATGCTTCGATTGTAAGATGAGTCGCCTGCATCTCGCCGCCGTGCTTATTTCGCACGTGCTCGTACAGTTTGTCGCGGCGGGTGAAGCCACGGTCGGCCTTGCGGTCGCAGCGCGGGTGCGGACAGTTCCACCGGCGCGCAACCTGGTGGACTGTGTTTATGTGGCGCATTAGGTCCGCCTGCCGCTTGAAGGAGCCGCGCGTCTCGCAGTCCTCCATTAGGCAGACGTATCCTCTGTTGTGCAGACGGATGGGGTTAGTGGGGTGGGAAGGACGAAGAGAAGGAGAGAGAGGTAGGCTGGGGACGAGGGATGGAGGGGGATATAAGGGAGAGGCGTACCCGTCCCTGTCATCTGGAAGGGCGGTGGCATTGTTCTCTTGTTCTCCCTCCATGCTTAGAGACTCTGGATCCTTCATATTGGTGAGTCGGGAATCTTGAGATTGCCTGTCATTCACCACTGAGCCAGTGCTGCCTTGGTCTGACTCTTCCTCTATGCCCGTCGATTGAGGTAGTGAAAACATCGCAACATTCCACAGGTGAAGACCTATGTGGTCGAAGCTGGCAGGGGTCTCGAGGCAGATGGGGCATTGTCGGCTGTCCTGAGAGGACGGATCGAGGTTGCCCGTATGTTGTGGTTCACGATGCGCTTGGAATGAATCCTGAGTTGGAGACTCATTCGTACGTCGCTCTGAAGGACGCTGCCCGGCTCCATGTGCTTGTGTCTCATGTGCGACCCACTGTTTGAAACTGTCGTACTGCTGGTCTGCTTCCTTGCAGCCGTTGTAGGTACAGACATAAGGTCTGAGATCCCTCTGCACATGTGTTCTGCATGAAGGCCATCAGCTTCCATCATTCCACGGCAGACGTTTCCTCAACTTACTTCCAAGCTCGTTTCTCCGCCGTTCGTTGGGAGCACAGCACCTGGCAATATGGACATTCAAACTCTTTCTCATCGCAAAGCTTTCTGGGAAGTTGAGGAACAGGTAATTCGGCATCTGGTCCTTGAGAGAATACGGCATATGTCGATATCGAGAGTGCCGATGTATTGTCATCAAAGGCAATTTTATTCTGGTCTAACCGGGTTGCTGTTGAAGGCTGGGATGGGACTGTCAAGCCTGGTTTCAAATTCAAATTCAAATTCAACGCTGACTTCTCTCCTTTCTGAAGCTTGGTCTTATGCCTCTTCCATTGCCCGAATTGTTGTCTCCGGCGTGTGTTCGCTTTCGCTAATCGCTGGGCCAGAAAGTGGTTTGCCATCTCGTCAGGGGTGAGCTTGGGGCGGTAGTGCCTGAAAACTTCCTCGACATGGTTCCGATCATAATCAGCAAACCTATGGATGAGATCCACCCCGGTCTCCTGATCAATCTCACGAAAGGCCTGGGCTTTGGTGAGACCCATTCGTGTGGCAGGGTTGCGGACCTTGAATGATAGTCTGTAAAGCCTATCAATAACAGTTGCTGTATTTTCAATTGCGAGTCCAACAAGTGGCTGGGCTTGGTAGCTGTCGAATGACTCCTCATCTTCATTGTCTTCATCACTGCTACTATCGTCCTCTAGATCGTCGGTATGATGTGAAGTTGTTGGAGACACAGTGGCACGGTCGCTCTGTTCGAGAACAGTCCTCTCTGATGCCTCCGAATGATGAAGCTCATCGTCCAAGGTATCTTTGACTGTTACGGATTCAGCAGATGTGCCACTACTGTTACGGAGTGTCTTTAAGTTTCTCCAATATCCACACAAACAGGGGTTATGGGACGCAGTAATCTTACTTATGTGAAGGTACTTCTCCAGGTCTCGCAGTAGCTTGTAGGCAAAGCTGAACACAGATGGCGCATCTCGGAAGCGGTAATCGAGCGAACTGTGTCCAAGATGGTAGAGCCCTAGATGGACAGCCCAAAGTTCAAACCGTTGTGATTCGTTCTCGAGACTGATATCGCAAGGGTCTCGCGTGATTCTGTCTTCCAAGACCTTGAAGGTTTGATGGATACGTCGTCCTATCGTGGCCAGTGGCCCATTGTACACCTGAGCCATCGTCCAGTATTATGGGCTCATGAGAGCGAAGAGTTGTCTGCTTTGGCCCATGATATCAGGCTCCAAGGAATCTCGCCCCTGGGATATGTATGTACAAAGGCTGATTGCAAAATGGTCCAGCACCCCACGGCGTTAGGCGATACTATAGGAAGGGTGCTGGACAGTTTAACAAGTAACTAGCCTTCGTATTCAGCAGAGCCGCAGGCGCCTCCACCGGAACGACTCCGGGCAGTCAAGTCGGGGCAGTCAATTCTAACTTATCTGGGTTAGATCTCCTTAGCTGCATTGGAGGCATTGATTAGAGTCAGGCGGACGTGACTGCTACCTAGTAGACAACCCTACTAGCTGTGAAGGTAACTCTTACTGTCACCCTCACTGTCACCCTCACTGTCGCCCTCGCCCTCATTGTCTCTGCAAGGGCGACAGTGAGGATGACAGCAAGGGCAATAGCAGAAGTGGCATTGAGGGTGACAGCAAGAGTGACAGCACTAGTAAGGGACCCTACTAGCAGTCACGTCCGTCTGACTAATGAATGCCTCCAATCTTCTATAGAGAACTTTTGCAAAGTGTAAATTTTTATTTGCACTTCTGACATAGATTTAGCTCAGATTCAAAGTGTTAGTTGTTTACACAAAGTGAAAATGACTAACACTTCAACCCTTGTTTTGCCTGCAGTTTATACTTTTTACACTTCATTTACAGTTGGTGAACCCTGATTAATTGATTAATTAATTGATTCATAGGTGACTGAGGCTGCCTAGGCTGCCATACACTGCATAACTACAAGTGACTAACACATACTGATCTCATTCTCATTATTATCTCACTGTTGTCATCACTGTCATCTCATGATTTAGCTAACTAATATAAATTTTAACTTTACTCTCTAGTCTCTATAGCTCTTCATGTTTCTCTTAATTTTAATGTTTATTAATTTTCTTTTCTTATAATTTAATACTAATGTCTTTCTTCAGCTGTCATTAATTAAAAATAAACATTATTATAAGTAATTAATTATCTTTTCTGCAATCTAAAGTGTATAATTATTGAATTTTCTATTTTAAGCTGCATCTAAGAGTATTAAATCTTTTAATGTTTCTTTTACAATCTAAAATTGTCTTAAAAGATTGTTCTATAACATAAATATAATGATTATTTTAATTAATACTGAGTCTCATAAAATCTTCTTTGTGTCATTAACTTATTTTAGTAGTTTCTTTTTTAAATCTTAAATTTATAAACATTTCATTAGCACATAATGAACAGTCTGAATGCTCAGATTATATAAATATTGTAAAGAGTTCATTTAATTTATAATATAAAGATAATAAGTTATGTCAATCTTTTCTATGCATAACTGAATAATGAGAAAGCTTATAAATCAATAAAGTTCTGTATACTTATTTAATATTCTTCTATCTAACTGTTACTTCATACTGAATATAATCTGTCTTACTGTTTCATTTTTTCAGTCATTAATTCATTCTTTTATTACTCACTGACAGAGTCTTATCTTACAGATAATAATTAAATGTTAAATCTTTATAATTTATTTTTTCTCAATGTATAAATCTCTGATCTAAATCACTGTCTTAATCATTCTATTTATTTCTTTATTTTCTAATATCTCTATATACATTAATATTCATCAAATTCATATCTAAATCTTCTGACTTCACAGATCATCTACTTTCTTCATTATGTACTGCAATAAATATTAATCTAACTGTATACTCAGTTTAATGATTAATTAAATTATTGCTTAATTATCTGTGTATATGTTCACTGTTTAAAGCTTTAATTTTATCATTTTTACTATACTTATTATATTTATCATTATGATTAGACTCTGTAGCTCTGTCATATATACTGTGAATGTCTCATCTATACTTATATATATTATGCATCTTAAATCTCTTTTTAATATCATTATCATCATATTCATCTAATTCTCAATGTCACTGTCATTCATATAAATATTCAACATCTTTCAGTCTCAACAAAGTTTATTAATATTGTGTCTGTGAACAGCTTCATCTACATTGTCATTTATGTGAATAATTAAGCTATTTCATCATAATAATACAATGTAGAGTGTTCTGAATTTCAAGTTAACTTCTGATGAAAGTTGTATCTGTATCTTATAGCAAAGCTGCAGACATTTCAGTGAGCTCTTTCAGCAAAGCTTCTTTAGTTGATGGACTCTGAACTGATTACTTTTGAAAGATAATTACATGCTAGTATTGTAAATTCTGAAGTGCAAAAAATTATTTGCACTTTGCAAAAGTTCTCTTATATACCTTACTATTTCCTAACTTCCAAGACTTTAACCGATTCGCTGTCGTAAAACTGCGGAAACGAGATTAGGTGATCACATGACTTCTGCCACGTGACTTCTCCCTGCTACTACCCGCCTCAGTGCTGAGGTGGTGACCCACTAGTGCAGCTAAGAAGACTTAACCCAGATAGGTTAGAATTGACTGTCCGCCCGGAGTCGTTCCGCGCCTCCACGACACCACCAAGGCAATCCCCAGTCTGTGGAACCACAGCCTTACCCATCAGAGCTGAAAATGTTCGCCGAGGTGATTCTATCTCCTTACTTCGTACAATGCAATATTTTCGTGCGAATCTTGGATTCCTGTGGACATTATGAGTGGCTTTGAGGTAACAGGCGTGATTCTCGGAGCTATACCGGTCATAATCAGTGCACTTGAGCAGTACAAAAAGACACGTGAGACATGGCGCCGCTTCCGTCAGAAGGCTCTGTATATCGATCGATTAATACAGGCTTTGGAAGAGCAGAAAGTGTTGATTGAGACGGATCTCAACTTACTGTTGAGGGCAGTAGGGTTTGAAAATGATGACGTTGTTGCAATGGGTAGCGACAGCTGTCATGACTGTCTTCGCGACTCGGAGATTGCAACGGAGATAGAACAATATCTGGGGCAAAGCTATCGGCCATATTATAAAGCGTTGAGCCATTGTGAGGTGGCTCTGGAAGAGATAGCTCGAAAGATTGGAGGCCTCGTACCAAGTTCTCAAGTAAGTGCATATGATAGCTTGCAGCGCAGGACAGTAGCTTATCAATGAAGGGGAAAGAGCGATCCAGGATCGTTATCAGTTCTGATCAAAGCGAACCTCAATATCGATGGAAAGCTGGATTTGCGGAGAAGGATAAAATTCAGCCTCCAGAAGGATGAGTTGGATCAGAGAATATCAGAGCTTGATTATTCTACGAAAATGCTTGGTCGACTACGACTCTCCGGTGTCTTGATGCATGAGGAGAGCATTCAGTCGTCCTCCAGGACAATCGCAAAGCTTGCTGCCTTCCTCCAAAAGATCCAGGGACACGCGGCCTCGCTCCACTCAGCGATCTCCGCGAGTTGGGCGGTCGGATGCCATACTGAACACTGGACTAATTTATATCTCGAGAACCGTTCAGCACCTTTGATGAGGGAGAAGCCGCGGGTCACATTCATGCTAGACGTTGGCGTTATCACGCAGTCAAGGAATTCTAGCATCCTCTGGCACAAGGCGCAGATTGATCTGCTTGAGATTCAAGGGCTAGAAGACTTGGGCAACAGGTGTGTAACTACACTTTACGCCAGAAGATGAAAAGCACTAATTCTAGACAAGAGCAATGCCACCCGGTTCGTCGCAAAGAGCTAGGGTTACTATAAACCTTCCTATGTCATCAGATCCTGCCACGGACCAGGTCCACAACATCTGCACATGCATAACCCAGGCGGCGGAGAACGACAGACCATTGAAACTGTATCTTTCAGACCAAGGAACACTTCGTTCCTGCCACGTAGCTCTTAACGGAGCCACCGTGCCAGGGTATGCTAATCCTGCTGTGAGTTTCGTCACGTTGGAGCGGATCTTGTGCGAAGCGTCCGATCTCCGGGATCTCTCGAAGCGGTGGAACCTGCATCAGCGCATGATTTTAGCATATAGGCTGGCGTCATCCCTCTTACAGTATCACTCAACACCATGGTTAGCACAGTCTTGGTCGAAGAAAGAGATTTGTTTCCTCCGCTCTGGACCTCCACATCCAGCGCCTAATGCAGCCACTGTTTTTGAGCCCGATCATCCGTTCATCAGTCACCTATTTTCTAACCACCCAGAAGGATTATCAACTCCACCGCCAAATCCGAAGCAATCACTGCTCAGCTTAGGCATCTTGTTGCTGGAGATATGGCACGTAACGACGTTCGAAGCGTACGTGGCCGCCGAAGGCCTGACTGTTGACGCCAGCCATGGCTCGCAATACGACGTCGCATTCAAGTGGTTGAACGATACCGCTGATAATATCTTGGGATATTACTTGGATGCTGTGTGCCGGTGCGTTGAAGGGACATTTGCAAGTAGCTCTCCGATGCTGGATTGGAATGATCTGCAGTTCAGGAAGTCGGTGTGTGAGGGCGTCGTGAAGCCTTTATGGGAGAATTGCTCGAGCGCGGTCAGACAGAGGAGATGATGTGCTCGCCTTCAAAAACGTTCGAGTCTTGGTGCCCGGCAGCATCCTCCGCAGCCTTTAGTAACAAACGTGAACTCGACTACTGAAAGAACCCACCCAAAACCTAGCCATCGTCACCACACAGCACAGACTAATCGGCTCTCACCCCGCCGCCGCAGCAAGTGTACCTCTCAACAGGTCAATCCCCTACCCTAACAAACATCGCACCCCAGTCCGCACTTCAATCAATGACCGTCCTCATCTCCCTCTCCACGGAGTACTCTACATAGTACTCCACGGAGTAGAGCATACCTATATCAACACCTATTCCCGTACTCATCTCCTCGACCCTCCTAAACCCTCAAGCCTCCGCCCCTCATTTTTCTCTCCACGGAGTACTCCACGGAGTAGAGCACACATATCTCAACACCCATTCCAATACTCATCTCTCCGACCCTCCTCAATTCCCTAACCTCCCCCTATCTCCAACCCCCCCTCCCCTTTACCCCTTCCCCCTTTCTCCTTTCCCTCCCTTACTGACACGCAATCCTGACCTAACCTACCCACCCAACCTCGAACCCATCACCCCACCGTACCACACATCAACGGCCTCCGACACGACGAGTCCCACCTTCTAAGACTACAGGTCCTACCTTTTCCCGCCCACGGGAGCTTGCTTACTATCAACGAACGATTGATTTCTCCTGACCATGGAGCCGTGACTGTGTTTACGGACAGATATCTCCAAGTCAAGTGCATGACTTGATCTACTCCGACCAGGGTGCTGTTGGCGGAGTAGGAGTCTGTGTTCTGTTCGGACTGGACTGGATTGGATTGGATGGGGGGTGGGTTACAGGGATGGGGTGTTTGATTGGGGGAGGCAACAGGGTCCTATCACGAGGGGAAATGATTTCTATTATTGGTGATTCGTTCTCAAACCCTGAGGGGAGGGGGAAAAAGGGGTGCTGGCAAGGGGAGAGAGCAAGACTGGCGCAAAAGGACGGACCTAGGGAGGCGGGAGTAGGGTTCGCACCTATTGTCGACATACACGCCTTACCTCAGTCACCAGTACCCTAGCCATGGTAGGGTGACCAAACACCACACTACACGTCACGATATCATCGAGGCAAGGTAATTCGTAGACTGTAATTTTCTGCCCTAGAGTACAAAGAACGACCCACCCACAACCAAACAATGCCCAGACACAGACACAGACACAGACGCAAACACAGACACGAACGGGACACACACGGAAAGAGAGATAGTGTATTAGTTAGTGCAGTACCGACTTTTCCATCCTCCTTCCCCTCCGACCGACGAAACAGAGGCTCCGTAATCCCATATGAACAAGCTGGCTTGGCCTGCGGCCGGGTTGGGATGCCGAAGGAGATGACGCAGCAAGGTTCTGTTTTGCTGGGGCCTTGAAAGGAGGGATGGCAAAGGGTCGCAGGCGTATGATACAGGAGGTAAGGTAGACATCGCTAGAGGCCGAGTAAGAGTTTTGAACTGTTGTGTGGGGCTGAGAATACAGCCTAGTGGAAGTGTGTTGAGGTCGCGGGGCTGATCAAGACGATGTTTGCAGTATCCAATGCTGGTATGCGGTATGTGGGTCATAATCGAATGTCTTAGAAGACGAGGACATGGGTATTGGGAGTAGAAACACCGCGCGAGAGCAGGGTGATGTAGACAATTGTTGTTTGTCGTGTCTGTTCACGAGCAATGCCGGCTAAAACGCAGCTGAGGATCTAGCGAATGCCGTTCGAAAATGTGGTTAACGACCTGGCCAATCGCAGGTAAAGCTCCAAGATTGAGCCCTTCTCTCCTGGTGGGCCGCCAAATGATGCTCGAAAGTAGTGAGGGTGCAAGGATATCGAATATCCAAGAAACGGGTGGTAAGAAAATGTGGCCGGCCAATTCGACGGATGCGGACAAGGGCAAACCAAGCTCGCTCGTTGCCGAGAAACAGCGCAAGGGAATCGAAACTGGAAAAGACGCCGACCAGCGCCACCACGGTGGCTGCTCGTATAACTCCGCGACGCCGTGACACCGGCACGCCAAGCCCGGAAGGATGGGCTAAAAGATGAGACTCAATAAGATGCCATGCGTCGGGTATGGAAGCGCTTCGAGTCCAATTCCGGGTCAAGGGGGGTATCTGTGCCCATCATGATATCGTCACATGGTCTATTGATTGCTGTAGGACTGTCTTCCATTTGCTGTTGGTGTTGTCCGAAAGCGAAGGTCTGTGCTCTCATGAGCTTGCCGCGTTGCTGCTTCATCCGGCCCAAGCCACGTTCGCAGGCGGTTTGATGCTCTTTGGCCGCCATCTCAACGTAGTTTGGTGGGAAGCAGCGAGTTCGGTGATCGGCAAAGAAAGAGCTGTAGCCTCCATCCAGAATATACACTTCTGGGTACGTAAGTTTGGGGTAATGATGAGCGTTTGCCGCACGGTCCTGGTGACGGACGAATTTGGCCCTATCATCATATGAGCATTGACTCTACCCCACAGTGCAAAGGTGTCTCACATTATTGGGGCTCGGTGCACCGAGTATTCGCAGTGAAGGACTAGCAAGGTTCTATTTGACGAGGCTGAGTCGAACAATTTGTTAGTCAGTTCTTCCTTGTCGTTGAAATTAATCGCTCCATCGATATGACCGCCGTTGTATTCATATTCGAAGCGACAATCGACAATGTAGGATTGATCGAAGAGTGCGTTATAGTGCCCATTCAGGATGTTTATCATCGTCTCTTTCGTAATCCGTGGCAGACTCTCTTGATCCGCTACGAAATGAGGTAGCTGTAGCTGGTGTGAATCATCCACGTCCATTACCGACAGTAAGCTCTCCGTGGCCAGGGATTCCGTCTTTTCTCGTTTCATGACATCGCCGGGATGCTCAAACATACTCAGTGAACGCCGAAAGACCTTCCGGGGTCGGGCAACGGGCGGACACTGTTTCCGGCCATTTGCAATCGCAGGCGGACCGTTGTTTCTCGAGATTCCGAACATGCCCGCAAAAGGCTGTTTTGGCCGTGGAGGGCCCATGACCGCCAGCGGAGAGCTGTCGAATTGAAGTTTTCGCTCTTGTGGAGGCGATTCAAGAAAACACTCCGACAGTGACATCGAAGTGGAAGCCGCCGACTTGTTGCCATTGCCAAACTGGAACTGGGGAAGCTGGCTTTCTAGGCCTCGTGATTTGAAAGAGACGCTATTTGTGGAGTATCCCTTGGTCCGGTTCATGGAAGGCCGCAAGAAGGTCGATCTCTTTCGCCTGTATGGTGTCAGGTCAGAACTGTGTATACTGGGGATGTGGGCTAGTCTTTTGCTTACTCGGCGGTCACGGTTGTTTTGATAGGATCTAGTGGGGATTCCGGGATGAAGTCGGTATAAGAGCGCATTAGTTCCGTCGGGGTAGTGTCAGGTGTGGGCGATTGCACTTCGATTTGAGCTACTACACTGAACGGTATCTTGTGTGGGAGCGGCGAGATATCCATCGAGTCGTTTCCAGGTCCTGGAGAAGACGAAGGAATTGGGGGAGTAGTCATGCCTTCTACCTCGTTGTAAGTATGTGAGGTCATCTTAATTCAGCAGAATCCCTTACCACGACCGTTCAGTGTTCCGAAGAGGGAGTTCGAGGAGAACAACGATCGTCGGGGTGTAGGCAATTGTGGACTATGATTTGAAGTTAGTGCGGAAACATAGCAACTGCTTGATGGTGGACTGACCTCTTGTCGATGTGGAAATTCTGAGATAGATCGGCTGCCAGGCTGGCCGTCGGCGAGGATCCTCTCACAGGTTTTAAGTTGAAGTAGTCCGACGACGATCTCTTCATGCTCAAATCCCTGAAGTTGAAACTATTTGGTCCGATATCTGTGACAGCAGAGAATTGTGGAAACGATGTCGGTGCGTTAGATTGGAATCCCCAGTGTCCGAACTGGTGAGATGAAGGCTGCATTGCAGCCAATGGTGAAGAACGTTCCATCATGTGGGTTATCTTGCTTGACCAATCCAATAATCGCTGTACAGGACCTTTAGTAATGATCAATTGAGGTATTGAGTTCTCCGTATTAGTTCTTGACGTCGAGTTTCGTGCAAAGAAGAGACAATTGATCTGATGGATGCAGATCTTCTAAGATATCATGGCTAGTTAGTCGACCTGCTTGACTGTCTCGCTCTTGACTTCCTCTCGAGAGACCCTAAAGTTCAATGAGGTATCGATCAAGTGGGGTCCTGGATGGTAACAGTTGCCCAGCACCGAAGCTCGTTCGTGACTGTCGTTGTCCTGTGAATTGCAAGGAGAGTGAGCTCCTGGGAGGACAAGCAACTGACGAGTCGACGGGGGCGGGAGACCGTCGAGAAGGTGTAAAGGAGGAAAATAATTGAAGAATGAAGAGCAAAAGCAAGAGCAAGGAGAGCAAAAGAAGACTTCGGAAGGCTTGAAGCTGAAGTCTTACTGTTGTCAAAGCAACAGGGTGGGGGAGTTCCCAGTAGGTTCCCTGTCCTACGGAGTTGCTCCGGTAGACCAAGTTGAGCTGCCAGGGAGGGAGGGGTGAGCAGGAGAGCTTAAGCGATAGTGTGGAGCTAAAGGACAGTGACTACCTCTACCTTGCCTTACCTCACTCCGAGCTTCTTACTTCTGATTGCTGGCTGGCTGAGGCTGCAGGTACTGTATGCATGGTATGCAAGGAACCAGAGAGTATCCACTGCTTCTGTACTCTCCCGACACCATCATGACTACAAGGTCAACTACAACTGGGTTACTTCCAATCCGTATGTGGACAAACGATGCTGCAATGTACAGTACATGTATGTGTACCTTCGTATGCGTGTGCGTAAGGAGCGCATACCTGGTGAGCAAAGAACTTCCAAGGTTTTTGATGTTTTCAGCGGCTAATTGACCCCATTGGCTGCTATTCAGGTTGTTATTTCAGTTGTTCGGTTTACATCTGCAAAGGCACAGCTCTACTACACAGCAACGAGGATGGATGGATCCTTCAGCAGTGGTGAATCTCGCTTCTGCAGCTAATCATGCTGGGTGCCGTGCCGTTGCCAGGGAGTCATCTTCAGAGTTTCCACATCTGGCTAATATCTTACATCGTAATGGCACACCAGATTGTACAAGATACGAGACAGTGATAAAAGCATGAAGCAGCCAAGAGCAGGAGCTAGGTTCTCTAATGCCTCGGTTCGTCAGGCATCTCTCTTCATGAGCCTGCTCCCGCATCTCATGGAGAGAATATTGTAAAAGCAGAGCTCATGAACTCTCGAGTCTCTTGTTCCACTGGCTTCGTGCTTTTCCTTTGGTGGCTGTCAGCCTTCAGCTGATCCTTATACATGGTTGTCACGCAATCAGTTGACTTCTGTCTGGCAGCGCCAGTGCGGTAACGCTGATTACTATTTGACAGTACTAAGCCTGTCCCGCCTTTGCAGGGACAAGATTTGCCAAAAGCAGGTTGATGGAAAGCAGGCTTAAGTTATTTCTCTCTTGCCGTATAGCCAGGCGCCGAGAGTATGGCCCTAAGGTATCGTATCATCGGGCTGAAGCGTCTATTCGAAACAGCGCTGCTTAGACCAGGATCTGTTCATCGCCCAATGCCAATGCCGCTTCTCTGAACCGGAGTACTTGCCGCCCTAATCTAAACCAGCATCAAATCAAGCTGCGAAGCTTCGGATCTAACTAACTTAAACTCTTAGTCGTCCAGACGTCATGGCATTCTTTTCTGTGTATAGGTGAACCAAGGATGGGAAAGTTACAGTACAGTACATACCGGACTGTGGGTAAAGGCACTGTAACAACGCTCTGAAAGTAACATCGACACCAATTCTGGTGTGGGTCTTGAGATCTTGTGGGCTATACATACCTAGTGCCACTAGGCTTTAGAGCGGAATGGATTTGCAGCTGCCATGCGAATCGACCTTCATCCAGTCTCAGCCGGGAATGCTCCAAAGATCGGTCCAGCCGCCGCCCAGCAAGCGAAGAAAAGCAAATCTATAAGCCTCTCCGGAGATCCGTCGATCAGTCAGAGCAAACAACCAACTGTTTTACTTGTCGGTTGTCCGGTCCAACTTACCCGCGTTCGGAGTAACGCGACCCGCCAAGAGATAAACAGACAGGGTTCACGGGAGCAACGCGAGGTACCGTGACCGTCCATGTAATTGAACTTGTAGCCAGGACGGCAATCCACGGTAATTCGTACTGTAAGGTATGTACCTTACCTACAGTACTAAGTACCTTAAGTCACATCACCTTTACAAGGGTGAGGAAGGGAGATCTTGATCATTACATTCTATTTCTGTCCACTTGCACGTTTTCCATAACTTAACCTTGGAAGGTTACAGGAGCGGAATGAAGATCGCCTAATTTCGAGTTCTTTTGTACCGCGCGCTTAAACCCCAGCGCTTGTTAGCTAAGGTACAGTATCTAGGATTTTAATCTGCAACCACGTGCGCAGATCTCATCGACCACGTCCAGGCATATTGTACGTGCAATGATGTCAAGAAAACGGCAGAGGGAAGCGCCAAACATTGACGTTCAATTGGTTGAGACCTACGAAGATCTAGCCGACGAGAACGAGGAGATCAGACTGAAAGCCGCCCATGCTTTGGTATCGAAGCTCTCCCCTGAAAACGCACCGACAACCGAACAGGTGGAGAGAGCGCTCAATCGCCTGATACGCGGTCTTTCAAGCGGTCGCAAAGCTGCTAGGATTGGTTTCTCCATTGCACTTACGGAGATACTCTCACAGTTATTTGGACCGGATCGGCAAAAGGCCCCTAATTCGGACATTACCATTGAGCGTGTGCTTGACATATTGAACAATCAGACTCATCCTGGTGGCAGCGTAACTGGTCAGGTAAGGCTCTCTGGCTCATCAAGACAAGTACAACTGCTGATGCAGCTGGCCGCAGGAAGAACGCGATCATCATTTTGGCCGCCTGTTTGGCGCAGAAGCTATCATAAAGTCCTCGATCCTCTTCGTCCCAAGCTCACCAATCGAGTACTGGGAACAAGTTCTGGATAGTGTATATGCCCTGGCGAAAAAGAAACCATGGCTTCGGGAAGAATGTGGTTGGGTCCTTTACGAAGCCACCCAGCTGCTCGCATCCCGAACAGCTACCCCGAATTATGCTCAGCTGGTGATCGACCAATTACATTCCAACGGCCTCGCCAAAACTCCTGAAGGTGTCGTTATATGGCTTGCTGTACAGTCATCTTTCCCCATGGTCAAGCTGCCGAAGGGTATCTGGTATCGAGACAACCCTTTGCACGCGAAAGAGGCAAGAGGCCTTGCAAAGGTCCTGAAAGAGGTTTCGCACTCCAAGGAGTCCGAAAGCGGTGGTGAACGTGGCAATGAGAGGGGAATGTGGTACTCTAATCTGCACTTCGCGTGGGATTTTGTGCTTGCGGAATTGTTCAGAAGGGAGTCTTGGCCATTTCCTGGTCAACCGAAGCCGTCGAAAGAACTTAAGTTCGCCGACTTCTGGACCGAGGTCGTAGATAGTATGTATATGCAAGACTATGCGTTCAATCTTCTAACGATTGGCAGATAGCCTGTTTTCCGCCTCGGCCTCAGACGAGCGTAAACACTGGGGATTTTCACTGGCTTCGAAAGTCATTCATAAAGCTCCGGAGGAATTCATTCCATCCATATTCAGTCCGAACTTTATGCGGTGTTTGATCAACCAGCTTGCGCTTCCCGAACGTTTTCTCCACCGGGTAGCGCTGAAGGTTCTGAAAGCCATCCACTCTAGAGCAGAGGCCGAACCGTCGACTACGCTGTTCCTGGTGGTTGGTCTCATGGGCTCAAATGGAGTCGTGAATTTTGACCAGGCCACCAAAACAAAAACCATTGAGAAGTTGCTGGTTCAGTCTAGTGTGGGAGCTTTGCAGCTTATTCTCAGTCACTTGGGGGATTTCATTCGACACCCAGGTGTCAAAGACGAGAAAGCTGCAGAGTCGAGACGGCAGCTACTTGCCGACCAACTTCTTTCGACAGTACGATCGAGGAAACTCGACGAAACTGACATGACCTCAGAGGGAAACTGTGCTTCTTGGATATACCACGTCTTCTTGATATTCATCAACTTTGCGTACCCCGTTGTCCACCTTGGACCCGATTCAAGCCCTTCTCCGCCAATTTCGAAAGCAACGCAAAGTTTGCTCAGGTCTCGAATCTCATCTTGTCTAGTTCATTTGATGTCCACTCCTCAAGGTGCCGTCTTTCCGCACATTGTGGTCAGCAATATCCACGCCTTTGCGGATGAGGACAGTGAGCAGCACTTTCTGTTTCAGGCTGATGACGCGGTGCGCAAGGACTTTAACCGTGCCTGGAAAATGGTGGAGAAGATCCACACGAAGGTCACCTCCGCCAAAGCTAAGAAAAGAGCTTACCTCAAGGCGTTTGAATTATTGTACTCGCTCACCATTCTTCAAGTATACAACGGTGATACAGATGCCATTTTGGTTCTTGACGAACTAAATACATGTTACGATAGCCTGGTCAAGCATAGCTCGGCGGAAAATGACGAAGCCTCAGAACTACTTGTCGAGGTACTACTAAGTTTTGTCTCAAAGCCGTCGGTTCTGTTTCGCAAAATGGCCGAACTGGTCTTCACAGCGTTCTCCTCAGAGATCACCGCTCCGGGTCTTGAGGCCATGATTGAGGTACTAAAACCACTGTCCAATACGCTTTCGTACGTGAACAAGCTAACAAAGTCTAGGTTCTTGAGACCAAGGAAAGTCTTGCAGGTCAGCAGGAGATATTTGATGAAGTCGATGAAGTCGAAGAAGTCGCAAGCGAGGCAGAAGACGACGACATGTCAGACGGAGTGGGGTCTATTAGTATATCAGAAACGGTTGAGGAAGACTCCGAGCCGGACGGTGCCGACGATATATCGGAGGCCTTGGACGATGCAGGGTCTGTAGAGGACGAGGAGCTTGCAATATTCGACGCAAAGCTTGCGGAAGCGCTGGGTACTCATCACGCCGACAATGACATGGCCGATGGCGATACCGCGTCAATCGATGAGGATGTGGATGACGAGCAGATGGAAGCTCTCGATGCGCACCTGGAGACCATCTTCAAGGAGAGAAAGAAAGCTGCGAATAAGAAGACGGAGAAAAAAGACGCAAAAGAGACCATTGTCAACTTCAAGCTGCGAGTGCTGGATCTGCTACAAATCTACATCAAGCTGCAGCACACAAATCCGCTCGTTCTCGACCTCGTCATTCCATTATTGAAAATGATTCGAACAACCGGCAGTAAGCAAGTATCCGAGAAAGGCTGCAATGTGGTGCGGGAGTTCGCGCGTCTCTGCAAAGGCAAGACCGTCCCGGTACCAGTATCGACCGAAGCGGTCGTCGCTACCTGGATGAAACTTGGGACCGTTCACGGAGAAGCGGAGAGTCAGGGCTCGCACGCTCATGGCAACGCTTGCAGTCAGATGAGCCTCCTGCTTGTTAAAGTACTCGTAGGGCTTAATAGGAAGAATGCTGAAGGAGTTGTTGAGATGTACGCGGTAGTTCGGAAGAAACAACTGCTTGACAAGGAGTGCTACATTCAGCCGGGCTTCTTTTCGGACTTCAACAATTGGTGTACTTCAGCAAGCAAGCAGTTACAGAAATAATTGGCTGTTCACTTCTGATTCGGTCTATCTGTCGTGGTCTCCGTTTCACGATAAGCTTAGCGGGTTCTGACATTCCTATCACCATTCAGATCAGTCCACACGTAATAGTGTGGCTCCTAAGATCTCTCGGTGAGATTCTGCCATATGTGGGATCTTCAACGTGCTCGTCAACCAGCACAGGGCATTACTCGTCTATATTAGACCGCTCTGTCACATTGCACATGATCCAGACTCTAGCATCTTGCATCGTATTCGTTGTGCCTCGTTCATACTTACTTCAACCTGCTTTCTCTTGTGAATTTTGAGCAGCACGTCTGTGAGCTTAGTCCCGAAGCAACGCTAAGGTTTCTTTCTGCTAAACGTAGCATGAGTCAGATCCGGAGCCATAACCTTTGTGGAGTCTCAATCCGGCGAACCAAACCATTCCACCGAATCAGCCTTACGAAATCTGGGCGACCATGGCAGGGAATTGGACTGGAATTGAAACCGATAAAGAGCTCGAGCTGTAGGCGCAGCAATATGACCTCATCGTCCCGCAACTTACTCACACTCACTAGATTTCAAGGGACGTCTTCGGCGCAGATCTTTGTCGGTCCAGACTGCCAGTTCTGGTGCCTGCCTGTGGAGCTTCTATGCCACGTATCGACCTTCTTTAGGGCTGCTCTCAAGGACGACTTCGAGGACGTCAAAGACAAGCGAGTCATGCTCAAGGAAGAAATTCCATCGGCTTTTAAACTCTTTGTTCTGTGGCTTTACAAAGGATGTCTCTTTGACGAGATGGACGCCTCTGAATTGCACGACTTCACCGTCCAAGCTTGGGTTCTGGGAGACAAGCTCGGAGCCCCAGCTTTCCAGAATTGTCTCATACAAGAGCTAGTTTCCGATGGGGCAGATAAGCTTAATGACCCGAAGGTGGTCCGTTACATATTTGATAATACCACGAAACGCTCGCCACTACGAACGCTAACCGTGGATTCGATCGTGTATTCGTACGAGAATATTGAGCAAGGAGAAGCGTGGAGATCACTGTGTCTTTCAGGAGGAGATGTCGTGGTCGATCTGATGAAAGCGCTCCAGCAAAGTTGGACGGCTGTAGAGGCGCATTCCTGGGACGATACCGCGAAGTACCTCGTGAAAATCTAGGTGGACAATCACGGGGTATTTGCGAGGCTTCGAGAGTTTCCAGGGTCAGTTGCCATGGAAGTCAAAGAGGTTTGGTATCGCGCACGCAGATCCCATCCTCAGCATGCTTCGAAGAGCAGTATATGCACTTGCCTTGGAAGAGTCCACAGCATGGAAGCTACACAGATCGACATTCCCATAGCTTCCCTGTTAACTACACTGCCAACCACAACAACCTCCATTCCAGTTGTTCGCTAAGTCTTGAAACTTGGAATCTACATTTGACCATAACAGTTCTCATTGTGAGAGCTACACGGTTCAATTGCTCAACTATTTACCGTTCACCTCCTTTGGGTTTCTAGGCAATTCTCGTCCCCTCCACCAAGCTTCTGAGCTTCAATATTCACACTCGACTTCGAGACTGCGCAAGTTTAGGCCCATATGTTGGTATTCAACAGCTTACTATTGATTCACTCTGAGCCTCCGCGACTGTATCCGTCTCTAGCCCTCCACTAAATTTTTAAAAGTTAGTATTGCAGTGAACAAGAAGACCTCGCAGCATCTTACACAGCGCAGGATTCCAATAGCTCATCACCTACAGACCCTAATCCGCCACACCTACGTCCTCCCCCTTTCTTCCTCTTACATCGTCTTATCCACTAGGACCTTAATCAGAACAACAACACCCCTCTATCATCCAAGCATATCGTCATCATCACGTCTTCCTTTTAACACTTCACACATTGACCAGATTCGCTTCTCGACCCCCAGAACTTAGCTCACGCAAGCACAAGCTCATTCGACCCGCGTCAACAGCCTCTTCATCCGACCCACGCAGTTGTGTCCAGGTTCTCGAACCACTTCTCAGACAACTTTGGATACCCCTCAACTAGTCCGGTTGCCACCGGATTCGACTTATACGGCAGAATCCTCGAACTGACTCCGGACCGAGGAAAACTTCCAGCTGTAAGCACACCGGTGTCCACCACTCGGAGGGCTCGACTACGTCTTCAACAGGCCAGAGGGGACCATCATTCGTCCTTGTCTACGGCGGGCCCGAAAGTCACAGCTGGCTGGGTATTGCAAACCAAGCGCAGCGTGTCTGCCCATCTCCCCTCCTTCTTCAAAGCTGCTAAAACACAGAGGCGTCGAGGAAGCCCAACGAAAAGGACGTCACACTAGAGAAAGATGATTCCAGCGCTTTCGAACTCCCGTGGCATGGCCATATACCACAGAACTCCGAGATTCATCGATTCTGGATGACTACTTAAGAAAGGCCTCGATACTTGAGCCCAACACGAAGCGCCTGCTCTCCAGGACTGCGGGACGGTCATCCTGGTCAAGTTATCGGTGGTCACTTATCCTATCACCCAGACGGAAGTCGTCGAGCACGGATACAGCAACACGCGGAGGGAGCACTCCTAAGAGCTTTAGAAGCGGACAGTGTCGTCCCAATAACCGTGATGGTGCATTCGCCAACGCAGAGTGGATGGAACTCCTTTTCTCGTGGACGGGACCTGATCGTCACGAAGGTGTCACCCGGCTGGGAAGACGTCGAGAAGCGTACCGTCGTGTGGGCTGAGTGTCTACTAATCGCCAGGGCGAGTTTACCTCTGGGCGGCCTCTCTCACAAGCGGGGACACCCGCTGAAGGATGTTGCGGTCGTTCACATGTACAGCTTCCTTGAAAGCTGGGTGGGAATGGAGTTCGTCTGGATCTCTGCCGAGCTCGAGCACGTGGCTAGGGATGGGCAATCACTGGGGAAGCATTGTCGATATCATGCACCTAGACCGGTCCCTCGTACAGTGTGCAACAGCAGTTGAAGTCATTGGTCTTGGCCGATGTGTCTACAATCTATTGCTCTGTCCACTATGTCATGAGCATCATAAAGGCAAACCCCCACTCCCTCTAGAGCCGCTCGTCTACACCGTATCAAGAGACCTATCATCTCAAATACCGCCACGCAGTCCAATGACCTACCTCAAAACCCCCTCCCCAATCTCCCCCGGCCACTCTCACACCCCCACCGCCCTCCCCCCTTTCCGCTCCCTCTCCCCCTCCCGCCGCCCCCACCCCTCCGCCAACGCCCTAATCAACGCAACAACCACCCTCCTCCCCCTCACCAAATCCCCCTCCCCCGTACCCCCCGGCACATGCAAAAACACCACCGGCCTCTCCCCACCCCGATCCCTCCTCCAATACTGCAACAGCGATGTATAATACGTGAAATCGCACAGATACCTCCCCGCGTCCTCGGAAACCCGCACGTCGATTCCCTAGAGCCCATCCGTCAGCCTCTCCCACCCCAACTCCTCCCTCGCACAACATCACATCACATCCCACCACACCGCACGAAACAGAAAAGCCCGACCCCAACCCCAAGCAGAAAAACCCACCTCACACCCCACCCTCCACTTCTCCAGCACCTCCCCGCTGAGCACCGTACTCCCCAGCGCCTCCGGGCCCCTCTCCCTCTTCTCTTCCCCATCCCCATCTCCGTCTTTATCCCCATCCCCATCCCCATCCCCATCCCTATCCC
>JAABUJ010001276.1_pt1 | contig 38241 bp, 32 predicted proteins | sample 5559131 | NCBI WGS metagenome assembly JAABUJ01 (sample SAMN10711875, study PRJNA513366) | rock metagenome | isolation source: Antarctica rocks | place: Antarctica: Victoria Land, Mt New Zealand nord | collected 2016-01-07 | reverse complement strand
TTAAGCTTTACCTGTGACCCGTAACTGGCAGGTGGTTTTGTCATGTTGCCCAATCTCCATATAGTCAATGCTCCATATGATATAATCATCATATGGCATATTGGAACTATGGAAATTTGGCTCTAATTGAGCTTTCGCGCTGATCTGGAGACAGTTCATTCCCATTTCGAGTTCGGTGTAGTGGCAAATCTCACATTCGACTCAGGTGCCTGGCTGGCTCCTATAGCGGCGGACTATGAAATTGCCATGTGCGCGACCGACCTGCACGGGGATCATGTGTCCGACTCAAGTCGCCGCTCAACGCGTGACAGCAAGCAACGCCTGCAGGCAGGCCGGCATCGAGCAGTGCCGCGAGGCAATCCGGCTGTCGCGGCGGCACCTAGCAGGGTATGACGCGCCAAGGCGGGCTGGGATCGCGGCCATGTAGTTTTCCGTGTGCAGCCGTTGCGCAGGAACAGGAACGTCAGGCCGGAAGCGCGTATCAGCGCCTCGGCCTGCCGGTGTTCTTCGGCCTTGAGCAACTCGCCGATGACGAGCAAGCACGGTGTGCAATCTGTAACGGCCCAAACCTATTTGCCTTTGAGTCGTCTGCGCCACCATGCCGAGCAACAATGCAATGGTTCGCTCAAAATTATTGTATGCATGAAGCCAACGCCAGCGGGTTCTGGCTACACCGCTTGCTGGAAGCGCATAGGCCATGGGTAAGTAGCCCGCCTGCGCCAGGCTCTTGGCAATCGATCCGGCGGCTACTCATCAATAATTCCTATACCACGTCCGGGAACACGGTTCTGCAGAGCGGGTGGAATGCTGGCAGGAACATCTATCCGATTGGTTGAAAACCTGATTAAGGCACTTGAGATGCATGGCATCAGCAAAGCCAAGTGTTGTGCCTGCATGGCTGGATCGACGAACGGGCAGGTGGCTTCTCTGCCGATTACCGACCTATTCAGAATGCCGACTGTCAAGGTCAGGGGGCCTGAAGCAGGCGGAAAGCGGTCATGGTAGCTAACACTTGCGGCTGCGGCATGTCTGCGTGCAGCACCAACTCCGCTTCCTGGTTATCCCCCGCGAGCACCAATGCCGCGGCAAGATCCTGCCGCATTCGGGGTGACGCCTGTGGGGTGGCAACCAAGGGGCGCAGTATGGAGAGTGCTTGCGGCAAATCACCGGAAAGAGCCAGAGAGAGCCCGAGGTTAACCGCTGCCGCGACACGGCCCGGCTCTACCGCCAATGCCGCGCGATAGGCATGCTGCGCTGCTTCATGCTGGCCAAGCAGGTCGTTGGCAATCCCGAGGTCGACCAGCACGGCGACATTGCGCTGGTCGTTGGCTGCCGCGTGTTGCAAAACAATGGCGGCGGCGGCGGGGTCGGTTGCAAGCTGCAGCCGCCCAAGGCCCAACGCCGCATTGGCATCGTCCGGCGCTGCCGCCAGCGCCTGCTTGAAGCTGCTCACCGCCTGCTCGCGCTGCCCTAGCGCCGCTTGCGCGTTTGCCGCCTCGATAAGCGCCGGAACGTTGCGAGGGTTTGCAGCGAGAGCCGTCTGCGCCACATGAAGCGCCGTTTCAGGCGCGCCATTGGCGAGTGCTACCTGGGCAATGTCCAGCCCTGGTGGCCGATTGTAAAGCAAATCGTCAACAGGCGCCTTGCAGGACGCCAGGAGCAGCAAGAGGATCAGGACGGAACGCATTTTGCGTTACCTTTAATGATGTATGAGGGTTCGCACTACCGTCAGTCCAGCTGGACCGCCGACCACGATGAAGATGCACGGCAAGATGAACAGGATCATCGGCACGGTCAGCAGCACCGGCAGCCGTGCCGCTTGCGCCTCGAACCGCATCAGCATTTCGAAGCGCATCTCGGCGGCCAGCGTCCGCAACGCCTGGCTCAACGGTGTGCCGTATCGCATGGTTTGAATCAGCGTCGCGCCAAGCCGCTTGAGCGTATTGAGGCCAGTCCGTGTGCCCATGTTCGTGAGCGCCGTCCGACGGTCGGCAAGGATGCGCAACTCAGCAGAGGTTACCTTCAGTTCCGCCGCCACCGCGGGATGCGCTAACTCGATCTCGCTCGCCACTCGCTCCAGAGCCATCTCAAGCCCGAGCCCCGCCTCACTGCAGATGACCAGCATGTCGAGCGCGTCCGGTAAGCCAAGGCCGACAGCTTTTAGGTATCGAGCGCGTATGCGACGAATGATGAAGTCCGGCAGCAGCAGTCCGATAATCCCAGCGCCGCCGATGCCAAGCAGGCGTAGCATGGGCGAAACCGCCATGCCGTGCAGCAGCAGGTAGGCAAGCAGCGGCAGCAATAGCAGTAAGAGCAGCTTGCCGCCGATGAACAGCGCCAATGCGCGAAACTGCCGCATACCGGCGGACACCAGCGTATTTTCCAACTCAATGAGCGTCGACGCCGGCAGCAGTCCGCTGCGTGACATCAGCGTACCAAGGCCGGCGACCGCGGCAAGCAGGCCCCGCTCGCCCTGCAGTACCCCCGGTGCGGCCATCCCGGCACCTCCACAAACCGCGGCAATACGCCGGTCTTGCAGGTCCTGCCGTGCCACCGCGCGCAGCAGCCACAGTCCCGCTCCGGTCAGGCCGAGACAGAGGATGCCGAGCGGCACGAGCAGCCCAGGTTGGATCATGCCAGGCTCTTGCGGATCAGAGCCCGCATGCTGAACGCCCCGATTCCTAAAAGAAGAATGCCAAACAGCAGCAGCTTGCGGCCACTCGGGTCGGTGAACAGCACACTCATGTAATCGGGGTTCATGATCGATAACAGGCCTCCGGTGACCAACGGCAGCCCGCCAAGGATGTAGGAACTCATCCGCGCCTCGGCCGCCAGTGCATGGCCGCGGATCCTGGCTGCCACGCGCTTGCGGATAGTGTCTGCAAGGTTTTCTAGTGTCTCGGTGAGACCGCCTCCAGTCTGGCTCTGCAACGACAATGCGGTCGCAAAGAAACGGTACTCCGGCAGCCGGGTGCGGTCGGCCATTTCCCGCAACGCATCTTCCAGCGGAACACCAATGGCGGATTGAGCCACCAGACCCGTAAACGCGGCCGCTGTCGGTTCCGGGTTCTCTTGCGCCACGACGCGGATTGCCTCGACCACCGGCAACCCAACCCGCACCGCCCGCACCACCATCGCCAACGCGTCCGGGAACTGATTGTATAGCGTTGCAAGAAAGCGGTCCTCGCACCATCCGTAGAACTTTCGGCCAAGCAGCACGCACGCCAGCGGCGCCACCGCCCATCCGGCCAATCCAGTGAATTCCACAGCCGCACGCGCGAGCACCAACGACACCAGCAGCGCCAGCGCCAGCACAAGCGGGAGCGGCGCCGGGTAGGTCGCCCGACGCGAAGCATCGTAGCGCAGCAGGGCGGCGGCACGACTGGCGAGCGTCACGCGGCTACGCCGCAGTCCCAGGCCACTCGGCGCCGCGTCCGGACGCGCGGTACGGTGACCTCTCACCACGGCGTCGACCCGCACCGCATACAGCTTGAGCCGTTTCCGACTGCGCAACAGCAGGGTGGCGCTTAGCGCGAAGCCGAACAGGAAAATACATGAGGCAAATAGCAGGTGAGTGAGGTTCGGCATCATAGCAGGGTCTCTTCGAGCGCCGTTGCCCAGGCACGGTCGAGCTGGAAGTAGACCAGCCGCTCGTGGAAACTCGGCCGGGCGCGGCTGATCTTGTAGCGGGTCACCAGCTCGCCGGCCGGATTCTCGCCGTCGATCTCAAGGCGGAAAACGTCGTTCAGCGTCACCATCTCGCCCTCCATGCCGAGCACATCGGTGACCTGCGTGATGCGGCGCTTGCCATCGCGCTGCCGCTCGACCTGCACGATCAAGTCGACCGCTCCCACGATCTGCGTGCGGATGGCGCGCAGCGGCAGGCCCATGTTGCCCATCTGCACCATGTTCTCGATGCGGCTGATGGCGTCGCGCGTCGTGTTGGCATGGACCGTGGACATGCTGCCGTCGTGCCCGGTGTTCATCGCCTGCAGCATGTCGAAGGCTTCCGCGGCGCGCACCTCGCCGACAATCACCCGGTCAGGCCGCATCCGCAATGCGTTGCGCATCAGGTCGCGCTGCGTCACCTCACCTTTGCCCTCCAGGCTGGGCGGGCGGGTTTCCAGGCGAACCACGTGCGGCTGCTGCAGCTGCAGCTCCGCCGCATCCTCGATCGTGACGATGCGCTCGCCGTGGTCGATCATGCTGCTGATCGCGTTGAGCAACGTGGTTTTGCCGGAACCCGTACCCCCGGAAATAACAATGTTCAACCGGGCACGCCCGGCGATCTCCAGCACCCGCGCCAACGGAGGCGAGCAGGACCCGCCGGCGACCATGCGGGCAAAGTCAATCTTCTGCTTGGCGAATTTGCGGATCGAGATGTACGGCCCGTCCAGCGCCAGCGGCGTGAAGACGATGTTGACTCGGGAGCCATCCAGCAGGCGCGCGTCGCACATGGGACTGCTTTCGTCCACCCGGCGGCCAACCGAGGAGGCGATACGCTGGCAGATGTTGGCCACGTGCGCGGCGTCGCGAAAGCGAACTTCGGACAGCGCTATCCTGCCACTGCGCTCGACGAACACCCACTCCGGCCCGTTCACCAGGATGTCGCTGACCGTCTCGTCGTCGAGCAATGGCTGCAACGGACCGAGGCCGAGCATGTCGTGGACGAGGTCGCTCGCCAGTTGGCGCTGTTCGCGTCCGTTCAGCTGGATGCGCCGCTCGGTCGCGATGTCGGCCACCAGCCGTTCGACCTCCGGTCCCAGCCGGTCCGGCGGCAATGCGGCGACGATCGCAGGATCGAGCCGCTGCAAGCAGAGGCTGCGAAGTTCGGCGATTGGCTGGGATACGTTGACCCGCACTACAACCGGGGCCGCCACGGCAGAGGCCGGCTCCACAACCAATTCGCCGATCTCGCTGCGGCGGCGTCCAAAGCTTGGCGTCATGGCGGTGTCCGGCGATTGAACCAGCGGCCGAAAATGCCGGCCGCCGGTTTGGCCACGCTGGTCGACGCAACCTCGCGCGCCAAGTCGCGAATGGCGCTGCTGAAGCCGCTGCGTGGCATCGCGGCCGGGGTTCCCATCGTCGCCGCCGGATTGATGACCCGCGGCAGGTAGGGGACGACCACCTCGATCTCGTGCTGCAACGCCGCCTCGACCTGCGACCGCGTCATGGTGCCGGGAATACCGAGCTTGTTGAGCAACACCAGCGACTGCCGTGTCTGTTGCGCGCCCGTCTGCAGCGCCAACACGCGCAGCGCGTCGCGCACCGCCGCGAGTGTCGGCTCCATCACCAAAACCCGCTGCCGCGCCTGCTCCAGCAGCTCGCCATGCCACGCCGTCGGCGCCAGAGGCACATCGAGCACCACATAGTTGTAGCGCCGCCGCAGGCCTTGCAGCAGCCGCTGGGCGCCACCCTCCGCGATGACCAGCCGGTCGGTCAACTTCTCCTCGCCTGCGATCACCGAGAGGCGGTCGCCGGCCGGTTGCGCAATGCGCTCCATGAACAAGTCGTCAAGCCGCTGCGGCGTTTCGATCGCGGTGCGCAAGCCGCCACCGGTCTTGGCTCCGAGCAGCATGGCGGCGTTCCCGGTGTGTAGGTTTCCGTCGAGCAGCACGGTGTGACGCTTGGCCTGCGCCGCGAGGTGCCAGGCGAGATTGGCGGCAATGGTCGTCGCGCCGGCACCACCGCAGACAGCAGTGACGGCAATGACCCGCCCGCCCTGCGTGTGCGCCGCCACTGCCGCGGCCGGGTTGACATGGGGGCCGAAATGCTGGGCGACCACCTCGGCGGTGAGCGGCTTATAGAGGTACTCCGCCACGCCAAGCGTCCGGGTAAGCTGGCGATAGAGGTTCATATCCTCGCGGTCGCCGATCACCAGCACCTTTACGTCCGGCTCCACCACCTCCGACAAGGCGGTCAGCGCCGACATCGGCTGCTCGTCGCCGCTGACGTCGACGATCAGGACTCGCGGCGTGGGCATCCGACCCATCGCCGTGACCGCAGTACGGCTGTCCCCGCGATGCACGACAAGCCCGCCAAACGCCGCGGCGAGCAGCCCAAGCCGCAGCACCGCCTCGCTCTCGGCGTCGGTGACGAAGGCCAGCACCTGGATCCGACCGCTCGGGCCCGCCGCTGTCTCCGGACCGGCTTGGACAATCCGGGCAGCGCCGTCGTCCGGCATCAGGGACCACCGGCCGTGGCGCCGGCGCTACCCGAGCCTTGCACCCTCAGGTCGGTGAGCGAGCTGTCCGGCAACGCCTTTACCCGATCGATCCGAACGCGCAGCACCGCAACCGCCGCCGTTTGGCCGTCGCCGCCCCCCACCGGCTCCCGGCCATGGAACGCATCCGCCGGATTGGCGAGCTGGGCCACGATATTGGCCTCGTTCGCGCCGCTTGGCCGCCACGTTTCCTGGTTCAGCAGCGGGTCGGTTGCGGCACAGCCGGCAAGCCCGCCAAGCAGCAAAACGGCCACCCGCCTCATTGCACGATAAACCCGGCGTCGCCGGTGATCCGGGCCGCCGCCACCTTCGACGGCCGCCCACTCTGCCGCAGCAACAGGATGCGCTCGAGGTCGTTCGGCGGCTGCCAGCCTTCACCCGCCAAATGCAGCGCCGCCGGGTTGCTCACCGGGCGAACGATGAACGGCGTCACCACAATCACCAGTTCGGTTTCCTGGCGCTTGAAGCTGTCGGAGCGGAACAGCACGCCCAGGATCGGGGTATCGCCCAGGAAAGGGACGCCATTGCCGGTGTGCGTGACGCTGTCCGACAGTAGGCCGGCGATGGCGAAGCTCTGGCCGCTGCCGAGTTCCACCGTGGTGTCGGCGCGGCGGACCTGAAGTGCCGGGATGACCAAGCTGCTGTTGCCAGCCTGCAGTTGCACGGCGCCTTGGTCGGTCAACTGGCTGACTTCCGGCCGCACATGCATACGGATGCGATCGCCGCTCAGAACCGTGGGCACGAAGGCGATCGAAATGCCGTATTGCTTGAAGTCGACCAAGATCGTGTTCTGCTGCTGCGCCACCGGAACCGGGAACTCACCACCGACCAGGAAGCTGGCCGGCTCACCGCTCATGGTCGTGAGGTTCGGCTCGGCGAGGATATGGACCAGTTGATCCTGCGCCAGCGCATCGAGGATAGCCTCGACACCGGTTTTGTTGAGCGATGCCGCGATCGTCGCCGGCGCCGTCGCCCCGCTGGTCAGATCCGCCAGGGGGAACTGCGTCGCCAAGCCAAGCTTTGCGAAACTGCCGATGTCCCCGCCAAGGTTTTGCCAGTTAAGGCCGAGATCGCGCGTCAACGTGCGGGACATCTCGGCGATGCGGACGCGCAGCAGCACCTGGATCGGCTCGCCGGCCTGGAGCCGGTTGGCCACGATCTGCTTATCGCTTAAGAAGGCTCTTGCGGCGTCGACGGCGCGCTCGGCATCGGCCGGCGTCGCGACCTGACCACTGAGTTCGACCCCGTCCGACGTTGCCTGCGCGCGCACCGCCTGTCCCGGCAGCGCCCGGCCGATCGCTGCGGCCGCCTGTGAGGCGGCGGCCGACGACGGCAGGACCCTGACCTCGTAGACTGCGACCGGGCGACCCGCGCTGTCCATCGCGGCAATCGTCGTCTGGCCCACGGCGATGCCGAACACGAACACGCTGGTCGGGCTCGCCGGGCGAACCTCGGCGACTTTCGGATCCGCGACGAACAAGTTTGCCGCCGCGCCGCCGAGCTGAACCACCTGGCCCGATCCGGCCTCAACCGCGATGCTGCGCGTCGCCGCCTGCGCCACGCTGCCCAGCAGCATCGCACCCAACAGGACGGCCATCCATTTTGGAATGGTCATTGAAAGTGAAACTCCTTGCCCTCGGCGCTGCCCTCGAACAGGTGCAGCATGTTGGAGCTCTGGTCGCCCTTGTGGCCGACCTGCAGCGCAGTGGAGACGTCGCCACCCCAGGTGACAGCGGCTGCGACGATCGCCGGCACGGCTATCGGTTCCGCCATGTCGGCGGAAATCACCGACAGCGAGAGATGGCCGAGCCGGGTCGCCACCGCGACCCTCTCCGCATTGGCCGGCGACACTTCCAGCGTCACCGTGCGGCTCTGCTGGTTTTGCATGATGCCGGCTGTGGGTTCGGTGGCGCCCTGGATGAGGTCCTGGTCGATTGCGATCACGCGGACGTTTTGCAGCACGGTCTCGCCGGCGATGCGGCGGCCGAGCGGCGCCGCGGGATCGTCGATCGTGTCGGTCAGGATCAGGTCGACGTGGTCGCCCGGCCAAATCAGGCCGGCGGTGCCGGTGATGGCGTCCACGCCCACCGTCGCCGCCCGCAGGCCCGGGCCAAGCACAGCCGCAAGAAAGCCGCGGTCCCCCACGCGCATAACGTGGAGGGGCAGCAGCACCTCACCCGCCGACACCGTGCGGCGGAGCATCGCCCCGAGTAGATCGGCCCTGGCCGCCGGCGTATCGGGACTGGCCCCTTGCGGTACTTGCGCCGGCGGCAGCACGGCTGTCGTCAGGTCGTCCGGTTTCAGCAGGGCGCCGGCACGCAGGGTGTGGGCCGCCGCCAAAACCGGCACGGTGACCGAGGGCGCCGCGATGGCGACCGCTTTCGGCGGCGGCGGCGCCGGCGTGCGGGTGCTGATCCAGGCGACCGTGCCGAACCCGGCCAAGCCGACCGCCATGACGATGAACAGGGCGACGCGAAGCAGCATGGCTCAGCTCTTTGCCAGCATGAGGATAGCCGCCGCGCTGATGGCGGCGGCATACGGCAACGACGCCCGCCGTCGGATGCGCCGGCACTCCACGGCCATCACACGCCGGAGCAACGACATCTGGCGGTGCCACGGCGGCACCGAAACAATGCGTTCCAGCAGCAGGTAAATCAGGCCGAGGCCGCCGCCGGCGAGGGCGACCATCAGCACGTAGCCTGGCACGAGATCCGGCCGGACCAGGATCGCGGTGGCGCCGAGCAGCTTGACGTCGCCGCCGCCAAGCCAGCCGCGCCACCAGCAAAGGGCCGCCAGGGTAGACACGGCGAGGCCGCAGGTCAGGCCCATGGCCCATTGGCCGTCCAGCACCCGAGCGACACCGCCGCCGAGCGCCAGTACGGCCGAAACCCAGTCGGGAACGGTGCGGAACGCGATGTCGTGCAATGCCGCAAACAGCAGCACGGCACCGGCGAGCGCCACCATCATGGTTGCGGCACCAGGCATCAGCACGGGGCGCCGATCCGAGTATCGATGCCGGTTGAAGCGGCTGTGACAAGACCCGGTCCAGCTTCCCGAGTAACTACTTGCCGACTGCGGTAGTTGCAGTTGAAACGGACGTTCCGACCGCCTGGAACGTGCCTTTGATGTTGGTGCCAAGCGTCGTCACGGCGGTGATGATTACGCCGGCGATCAGTGCCGCGATCAGGCCGTACTCGAGCGCGGTCACCGCGCGGCGGTCGCTTTTCAAGGCAAGCATATAACGAACAAACGAGAACATTGGCGGGGTCCTTTTCCGGTGTAGGTTGCGTCGCAGGCCCAAAGCCGCCTGCCCCGAAACACGCGGCGAGTTCGACATAGATGAGCATGTCTCCTTACCTTTCCGTTGCGTGCGGCAGACAAGTCCACCCGCGCGACCGTCGCGAAAGTGAATCTCCATAGCGGCCAAGACCCAGCGACTCCTTTGTGCCGAAGTAAGATGAAGAAACTCTTTACGGGATCATTTCACCGCCTCGGCCGCCCCGGCCAAAGCCGAACAGCCGCGGGGCTGGTGACATGGCCGGCCCAAAAACCGGGATCGCCCGGGCTGCGGCAGACATCACGATGACAAACGGATCGGCACTTCGCCGCTGCCGCGGGACCGCCCCGCCGCGTGGCGCCACGCCCGTGGCATCCGCGGGAGGCTGAGTGGCAGCAAGAGGCTGAGTGAGGAACTGGGCGGTGGCCTGGTCAGCGCCATGCCACTGCGTCATCACCTTCTGCCGGTAACCTTCACCGGCCGGCCCCAACGAGTGGTAGCCGGCAACCGCAGCGGCCCAGCTCCCGGTTCGCGCACGCAACTCGGCCAGGAAACGGGCGGCATAGTCGGCGTTGGCGACCGGGTCGAACGCCTGCTCGACGCTGGCGAACGCGTCGGGGTGGTAGAACAGGTCCACCTGAAAGCAGCCGACGTCGATGAACCGCGCGCCGCGCGCCTGGAGCATTCGAACAGCGGCGGCGGCTTCGGCCATCGAGGCAAAGACATATCCGAGGCCGTCGGCGTTGACCGTCCATGGCCAGGCGGCCAAGCGGCCCGCAGGGTCCAATCGGCCGCTCTCCACCCGTCCGACCGCGCCCAGAAGGTCGGACGGCAGACTCCAGCTGCGCTCGGCAGCTACGGCCGCATCGGCGCACGTGGCGGCTGGCTGCGCAACAGCGGAAAGGGGAGAGAGCAGCGCCGCCAGGAGCAGGAGATCGAGGGAACGCATGGCGGGAGCGTCGCCGAAATTACTCTGTCTTGCGTAAACGTGGCCCGCATAAACGTAGTGCGGCGAAAATTGCCCAGCTTAAACTTTGCTTAAGTTGCCTGGCGCATCCTGCGTCGGTGTCCCGGCCGTCATGCAATCGCTTCCTGCGTACCGACCGCCGCGCCATCGCGGCGGTGGAGTTCGCCCTGGTCTGCGGTCCCTTCACCATCTTCCTGCTCGCCGTAATGGGCGCGGGCTTGCAATTCTACGTGCAGCAGGTGCTCGACTACGCAACGCAGCAAGCGGTGCGCCAAGTGCAGATCGGCCGCGTCACCGGATACACGCAGGCGGATTTCGTCAATAACATCTTTTGCCCGGTGTTCGGCCAGTTCCAGCCCTGCGCCAATTTGTTCGTGGATATGCATCCGGTGGCGGACTACGGGACGCTGGCGCTCCCAGGCATCCCAGATGCACCGGATAGCACGGCAACAAGCGGTTTCGTGTTCTGCTCCGGCAAGCCTGGGCAGCTGATGTATGCCCATGTCGTCTACCTGGCGCCGTCGATCGGCGGCGCGCTGCTCGGTGCGCGAAGCACCAAGCCGATGGTTGCCAACGCCGCTTTTGCCAATGAAAATCCCACCGGCGCGCCAGTGCCGCCGGGATCGGGTTGCTGAGATGGGGCGCACCCGGCGCGCCGGCCTCGCTGGCATCGAGTTCGCCCTGGTAGCGCCGGTCCTGCTGACGATGTTTCTTGGCACGGTCGATATTTCCGGGGCATTGCTCACCGCCCGGCGCATGGAAATCGCGGCCGGTTCGGTGGCGGAGATCGGCACGACGGCTGCATCGCAGACCCAGACGCTGAACCAGTTGACCGACGTACAGGCTTGGCAGGCGACGACGGCGCCATTTGCCCTGTTCCCGGCGTGGACGGCCAAAATCAACCAGGGCAGTTTTGCGATCACCTTGTCCGCGATCGCCTTCAGCGCAACGCCCGCCGGCTGCACGCAGGCCTGCGGCTACACCGCGAACGTGAGGTGGAGCGTCGGCAATGAGCTTGGAGTGGCGCGGCTACGCGCGTGCGGTCCGCTCGCAGCCGCCCCGAACGGCGATGCCGCATCCTACCTGACCCTTCCGGTGGGCAATTTCGGAGCGACGTCGCTGCTTGTCGCCGACATCTCCTACACGTTCGTGCCGATGTTCTTCGGTTTCCTGGTCGGCGCGATCCCGATGATGCAGTCGGCCTACGTCTCGCCACGGATCAATACCGACCTCTCTCTCCTAAGCAACCGGGGCAAGGGCGTAGCCGTGTTCTGCCCGGTTGCGTCTTGAAGCGGGGACGCCGCTGGCCGGGGCGGGCCGGCAATGTCCTTCTCCTGCTGGCGCTGGCGGCGGTGCCGCTGATGGGTGTCGTGGCGCTTGCCGTCGATTTCGGCCGCGCCAGCGTGGCGAAGGGCAAGCTCGATCTCGCCGCCGACTCGGCCGCTTTGCTGGCCACGACCGCCGCGGCCAACGCCTGGAAGGCGGGAGACTTCAACGCCGTGCAGGAGGGCATTGCAGCCGCCCGGGCGCGGTTCCAGGCACAAAGCGCCAACCAATCCGGCGTCGCAATCGGCGCCGTGGATGTCAGCCTGACCCGCAACGGCGGCCTGTTCAACGCGACCGTCACCTACACCGCGCAAACGCCCACGACGTTCGCCGGAGTGGTCGGGATCGCCACCCTGCCGCTCGGTGGCCAGTCGACTTCCAGCCTGGCAATAAATCCGTTCGTGGATATTCAGATTCTGATGGACGTATCCGCATCCATGGCCATTGCCGCCACGCCGGCCGACATCGCGCGTATGCAGGCGCTTACGGTCAAGGGACCCCAGGGGCCGTGCGGATTTGCCTGCCACTCCTCGGCCAACGGCGGCGACTCCTACGCGCTCGCGTTGAAGAACGGCGTACAACTCCGCATCACCGTCATGCAGCAGGCGGTGAAAGGGTTGATCGACACGCTGAGCAGCCTCAACACCAACAATCGGTTTCAGCTCGGGCTTTACGGCTTCGCGCAAAGCTCCCTGACAATCTACCCGCTCAGCCACGATGTCGCCGATGCGGCAAGCTCGCTTGGCTTGATTTCACCGGACGTCAACGACTGCACGTCAAACTGTCCCGACACCTACTTCTCGGACGCCATGCGGCAAATGACCGCGCTGGACCAAACCGTGGCGCAGCCAGGCACGCAGGTGCCGCAGCGCTTCTTGTTCATCGTGACGGACGGCGTCTTCGACGACAAAGTGAATGGGGCGCGCCGGATCGGCCCCTTCAACCCGAATGACTGCGACGCGCTCAAGGCTTTGAACGTCAGCGTCCTGGTGCTCTACACGCCGTACACCCCACTCCCGAACAACAGTTTCTGGGTCGACAACGTCAAGCCGATTACGCCGAAAATCCAGCCGAACCTGCAGGCTTGCGCATCCTCGCCGAGCTACTTCTTCACCGCCGCCGATAGCGCCGACATCAACCGCCAGATGCAAAACATGCTGCAGCTGGTAATCCAAACCACCAGTCACCTGACGAAGTGACGACGGCATGAGGTGACCTGCGTTGCGCCGGCGCCTTCACCTGGAGCGGCTCGCGCGCTATGCCTGCCGAATGCGTACCCTCCTGCTGACCCCTGGCCCACTGACGACGTCCGACGCTACCCGCGCCGCCATGGGGCGCGACTGGGGCTCGCGCGACGGGGATTTCGTGGCGATGAGCGAAGGAGTCCGAGCACGCCTGGCGGCACTGGTCCACGCCGCGGACACGCATGTCGCGGTGCCGATCCAGGGTGCCGGCAGCTATGCGATCGAGGCGGCAATCGGCACCCTGGTGCCGCGCGGGGGCAAGCTGCTGGTCCTGGTCAATGGCGCCTATGGCCGCCGGGCCGCAGACATGGCCGCGTGCATGGGTCGGACCGTGGCGACCCTGGAATGTCCGGAAGACCAGGCGGTCATGCCCGCCCAGGTGGAGCGGGCGCTGCGGGCGGATCCGGCCGTCACCGACGTGCTGCTGGTTCACCTCGAGACAACCAGTGGCCTGCTCAACCCGCTGCAAGCCGTCGCCGCCGTGGTCCAGGCCAATGGCAGGCGCCTGTTGCTCGATGCCATGAGTTCGCTGGGCGCGGTGCCGATCGACCTGCGCGCCATGGCCTGCAGCGCCGTGATGGCCTCGGCCAACAAGTGCCTGGAGGGGGTGCCGGGCCTGGCATACGTCATCGCCGAGAGGACGCATTTGGCCACGATGGCCGGCAACAGCAGCAGCGTGAGCCTCGACCTACATGCGCAGTGGCGAGGCTTCGAGGCCAACGGGCAGTGGCGCTTCACCCCGCCGACCCATGTGGTGGCGGCGCTGACGGCGGCGCTGGACCAGCTCGATGCCGAAGGCGGCGTGGCGGCGCGCGGCGCGCGCTATGGCCGGCACATGGCGGCGCTGGTTGCCGGCATGTGCCGCCTGGGTTTCCGCCCCTATCTGGCCGAGGCGTTGCAAGGGCCGGTGATCCTGACCCTGCTGGACCCCGGACACGGCTTTCGTTTCGATGCCATGTACCAGGCGCTGCACGCCCAGGGCATCGTCCTGTATCCCGGCAAGCTGACGCGAGAGGCCAGTTTTCGCATCGGCTGCATCGGAGCCATCACGCAGGCGGACATCGAGCGCACGCTGGATGCGATCGGCAGCTACGTGCACGCACTCGGCGTTCAGGCGGCCGCCGACTGAACCGGCTGGGTCAGGAACGCCTTGAAACGCTGCGCCACCTCGTGCGGCGCCACGGTCGGCCGGCCCAGCTTGCCCATCGAGCCTGGCTGGATCCGCACATGCAGCAGCACCGGACCCGGCATGGCCAGCGCCGCGCCAAACGCCTGCTCGAAACCCGGCGCATCGTCACACGCGATAGCCGTCCGGTAGCCGCAGGCCAGCGCCACGCCGGAGAAATCGACTCCCGGAGAGACCGTCGCCTGGCCGCCGGTGCTGTCGTGCACGCCGTTGTCCAGCAGGACATGCACGAGGCCGGCGGGACGGTAGGAGCCGATGGTTGCCAGGCTGCCCAGCTTCATCAGCGCGGCACCATCGCCATCCAGCACGACCACGGGCCGGTCGGTGTTCAGCGCCACGCCAAGCCCCATGCCGCTGGCGCAGCCCATCGAGCCCACCTGGTACAGATGCTGCTCACGATCGGCCAGGGTAAACAGCTCCCGCCCGCACTTGCCGGTGGTGGCGACGACAGCGGCGTTGCCGGGGATGACGGCCAGCAACCGCTCCAGGATTGCGGCGCGCGTCGGGCGGCCGCCATGGGCCGCATGGTCCACACGCTGGCCCGGCGGTTGCGGTGCGCGCGGCAGCTCGTCCAACTCACTCTCGGCCACGCTGCCCTGGTGCATCACCAGCGCGTAGGGCAGGCCGGTGGCCGCCATGCTGGACAGCGAGGCCTCCAGCGCCGGCGCGATGTCCGCCTCGGCGCGCGGGAAAATGCCTTGCGGCACCCTGATCGTGCGCAGCAGGTCCTGGGTGATTTCCCCCATCAGAATGTGCTGCGGCTCGTCCTTCTGCCCGGGCTCGCCCCGCCAGGTGACGACAAGCAGGGTGGGAATGCGGAAGGGATAGTTCAGCGAGGTCAACGGGTTGACCGCGTTGCCCAAGCCGGAGTTCTGGCACATCACCACTGTCTGCTGTCCCGCCAGCCAGGCGCCGGCGGCAATGGCGACCGCCTCGCCCTCGCTGGCGGCGCCCACGTATGACAGGGTGCGGCTGCTTCCCACCCGGTTGATAAGCGGCGTCAGGTAGCTGCAGGGCACCCCGGTATAGAACCGAACCCCGCGCACCGCGGCGGCGTCCAGGAATGCCGCACCTTCAATCATGGACCCTCGCTCATGGAAAGTTCCGCGCCGCCGCCAGGTCCAGCAGCGTGTCCACATCCAACCAGTGGCCAGTCACGAAATGCACGCTGACCGGATGGTGGCTGGCGATGCGGGCGATCAGCGCCGGCATGTCGGCCTGAGGCAGCGTGCCGTCGGCGCGCATGGCGTCCAGTTCAGCGCGGATCAACGCGCTGCCGGTGGGGGTGGCCCGAAGCAAGCCGATCCATTCCCCTTGGGTTTCATCGGGGTTGCCGATGTCCAGCAGGCGGGCAGGCTGCTCGTCCACGTCAGTGGGGGAGTAGGCGCGGTCCGTCCGCACCAGGTCACGCGGGTTGGCGGCCCGGCCCTCATTGCCGCCCGCCGCATCCACGGCCAACACGATGTCGCCGGCCACGGTCATCATGCTCTCCAGGATGTAGCGGCGGAACAGCATGTCACCGTAGACCACGATGGCGTCGCCCACCATGCGGTCCGCGGCCTCGGCCAGCGACGCGGCCTCGCCCGTCTGCTCGAACAAGGCATTGTCCACCGTGCGAATGCCGGGCAGGTTGACGGCATCCTTCTGGTAGCCGCGCACCACCGTCACGTCGCGCACGCCGGCGCCGGACAGGGTTTCGAGCAAATGCTGCAGGAGCGGCTTGCCGCGCACGTCGATCATGCACTTTGGCCGGTCCGCCGTCAGCGCCTCCAGCCCGCTGCCGCGCGACGCGGCTAGCACCACGGCGCGGGTGGGGGCAATTTCGGGCAAGTAGCGCCGGCTCGCCTGCTCCAGTTCCTCGTTGCCCATGAGGCTGAAGATATCGGCCACGCTGGCCACACGATGCTCGACCTCGTGCAGGTTCTCGTCGGCGAAGATCTGCCGGGCGGTCTGCTGCATCGCCGACATGGATGCGCGCAGCAGATGGTTGGCCCAGATCACGGTCGAAATGCCCGCCTGGCGGAACACGTCGGTGGGCGTGGCGTAGTACATCGTCGGCACGATCACCACCGGGCAACGATTCGCCCAGCGCCGGCTGAACTCGACGATTTCGGTCGCCACTGCCTTCTTGGAGTGGATCAGGATCGCGTCCGCCCCGGCCGCATGGTACACCTCGGCCCGGCGCAGCGCCTCGTCCATGCCGTGGCCGGAGATCAGCGCCTCGGTGCGGGCTACCAGGCAGAACGCGTCCGAGGTCTGCGCGTCCTTGCCGGCCCGGATGCGGCCGCAGAACTCGGGCACGTCGGCCAGCGGCTGCGCCTCGCCGATAAACGAGTTGGTCTTGGGAAACAGCTTGTCCTCGATGCACACCCCGGCGATGCCGCGCTCGCCAAGCTTGCGCACCAGGCGGCGGACGTTGTTGAAGTTGCCATAGCCGGTGTCGCCATCCACCAGGATGGGCAGGCTGGTGGCGTCGGCCATGTACTCCAGCATTTCCAGGACCTGGGTCCAGGAAGCCTCGTTGTTGTCGCGTAGGCCAAGCATTGCGGATATCGACAGACCGGACGCCCAGATGCCGGCGAACCCGGCCTGCTCCACGATCTTGGCAGCGAGGCCGCTATGCGCCTCCATCAGGAAACTCAGGGCGGGAGCATACAGCAGGCGCCGAAGCGCGTCGGCCCGGGCAGTCGCAGTCGAAATGGTATGCGTGGCGGGCAAGAATGTGTCGGGCAACAGCGACTCTCCTAACCGCGGCTGGCCTGTACCAGCGGCGGCGTTTGTAGGTGTGCTCCCGGAATCGGTGAAACACCGGAGTAGCGTAGGCGTCGACTGCTGCCAGTGAAAGCCGCCATGCCTGAAGTGCCTGCGAGACGGTAAACACTATGTCGGCACCAAATCTATCCAAACAGCGCGCTAAGTTGCGCCGGCTTCATCTCATAAAGTTGGGTGCGCGTAAAAGCGTTGCTTTGCTGGTTGCGCAGGCCGACGAGTTGGGCTGTCGTCACGGCAAAAAGTTGGTCGGTGGTGAAGGCGCCCACGGCGGCTGTGCCGAGCGCGTCGAACGCCGCAACGCTGAGCGCGCCGATGTCGTCGGTCGAGAAGCCGGCGATCTGGTCCGACGCTAGCGCGGCCGCGTCCCGCGCAGTCAGCGCCGCTATCTGGCTGGTGCCGAGTGCCGCAAACTGGGCCGCCGACAGCAAGGTGGTTTGGCTGGCGCTGAGTGCCCCGACCTGCGCCGGCGAGAAGGCGGCGACCTGCTGGGAGCCGAGGGCAAGCAGCTGCCTCGCGGTCAGGGCGGCAACCTGTGCCGTCGACAACGCGCCGAGTTGCGCGGTGGTCAGGCCGCGCGTGCCACCGTATGACAACGCGCCGACCTGCCCTGTCGACAGGGCCGCCAGCGACGCCGGCGCGATACCGGCGACCTGTGTTGCGGTCAGGCCGCCCATTTGCACGGCCAACAGGGCGCTCACCCGCGAACCCAGGCCGGCGATGCCCGCCGCGTCCAGCCCGGCAATCGCATTTGCCTGGAGCGCGGATAGCTGACTGGAGTTCAATGCGGTGATGGCAGCGCTGGAGAGTGCCGCAACCTGCCCCGAGGTGAAGCCGGCGAACTGCATGGACGTCAACGCCCCGACCTGGCCCGTCACCGCGCCAAGGTCGAGCCCGGCGCTGCCGGCGCTCGACAGCGAGCTAAGCTGCAGGCTGGAGAGGCTGGTAAGCTGGGACGTGGATAGCACCACGACCTGCGAAGCGCCGAGCGCATCCATCTGCGCGGTGCCGAGTGCCGCCAGCTGGTTGGTGCCCAGGCCCGCCACCGCGCTGCTCGATAGGCCGCCGACCGCGGCCGGCGACAGCGCCGCAACCTGCGCACCGCTCAGGCTTGCGATGATGTCCGTCGACAAAGCTGCCCCTTGGGCCTGGTTGAGCGCCTTGAGCTGGTTCGCGCTCAGTGCGGCAAACTGGTCCGTGCCGAGCGCGCCAAGATTACCGGACCCCAGGGCGCTGACCTGCGATGGCGCCAGGGCCGCAAGCTGAGCGGTGCTCCAGGCGCTCGTGCCCGCGACCGCAAGCCCGGCGATCCCGCTGGGCGAGAGGGCAGCGATCTGCGTCGGCGCGAACGCGGCAACCAAGTTCGAGCTCAGGCTCGCCACCTGCGGCGTGGTGAGCGCGTCAAGCTGGGCCGTCGTGAGCGCGCCGACCGCCGCTGCGGAGAGGGACGCGACCTGGCCGGTCCCGAAGCCGGCGACCTGCGCCGTCCTGAATGCGGCGAGTTGCGTCCCCGACAGGCCGGCGAGCGCGCTGACGGCAAGTCCGGCGACGGCGGCGGGCTTGATCGCTGTGAGCTGTGCCGTGCTGAACGAGGCCACTGTGCCGTCGGTGAGCGCGGCCACCTGTGCGCTTGATAGGGCGCTCATCTGCAACGTCGTGAACGCGTCGATTTTTGCAGGCGCCAGCGCCGTCATCTGCTGAGTCGAGAGGGCTGCGATCTGCAACGCGGTGAGGGCGGCGACCTGGCCGGTGCCGAGCGCATTGAGCGCGTCGGTCGCAAGCCCCGGCAGGCTTGTCGGTGGGAGGGCCGCGATCTGCGCAGTGCCGAGCGCGGCGATGTCGGCGGCCGTGATCCCCGCGACCTGCGACGCCTGCAGTCCACTCATCTGGTTGATGGTGAGGCCGCCGAGCTGCGCCGTTGAGAGTGCGCCAACCTGCAGGCTGCTCAGCGCCGCAATGGCAGCGCGTGAAAGGGTGGCGATCTGCATGGCGCCGAGCGCGCCAATCTGGTCGGTCGACAGGCTTGCTGCCTGCGCCGAGGTAACCGAGGCGAGCTGGGACGAGGTGAACGCACCGAGCTGACTCGGCGTGAGCCCGCTTATCTGGGTAGGCGCCAGGGCGGCGATGCCGGCGGGCGGCAGTGCCGCTACCCGCAGACCCAGCGCATTGAGGCTTGTCGCGGACAAGGAGGCGGCCTGGGCTGGCCGGAACGCCGCGATCTGGGCGCTTGTGAAGCTGCCAATTTGGCTTCCCGAAAGCCCGGCCAACTGTGCCGTCGACAGCCCGGCGACGGCAGCCGGTGAGATCCCGGCCAACTGTGCCGGCGCGAGCGAGGCGATGTCGGCGACCCCCAACGCGGCCACCTGCGACGCGCCGAGCGTATGCAGCTGTTGCGTCGTGAGCGCACTGGCCTGCGCCGTGGACAGGGACGCGACCTGGCTCAACGCCAGCACCTGGAAAGCGGACGCCGAAATTGCCGCCAGTTGGTCACCGGAGAAGCCGGCGATTGCGTCAGTGCCGACCGCGGCGAGTTGGCGCGCGGTGAGCACTGCGACCTGGGCGCTGGACAACCCGTCGATTGTCGCGCTGGACAAGAGGGTTATGCCGGCGGCCGACAGTGCTGCAATTTGACGCGTGTCGAACTGCGCAAGCGTGCCGGCGGACAGGGCAGCGACCTGGGCAGGCTTGAAGGCGGCGACTTGGGATGGCGTCAGGCCGCCGATTTGCGAGCCCGAAAGCGAGGTGAGCTGTGACGCCGTGAGTGCGGCGATAGCCGGCTGCGGCAGCGCGCCAACCTGCGTTCCACTCAGGCCGGCTAGCGACGCGGTCGGCAGGGCGGCAACCTGCGTGGGCAGCAGCGACGCGAGTTGCGGGAGCGTCAGCGCGCTCACTTGTGCCGCGGACAGTGAGCCAGCGGCAATTCCGGTGACGCCATAGCGCGAGATGGCCGCCACCTGCGTGCCGGTCAACGCGCCGATGGCGGCCAATGGAAACCCCGCCACTTGCGAAGGGGTCAGCACGCTGAGTTGAGCCTGGGTCAGTGCGCCCGACTGAGTGGCGGTGAGCGTGCCGATTTGGCTTGGCTTGAGCGATGCGACCTGCGGCAGCGTGAGTGCTGCGATTTGTCCGGTGCCGAGGTTGGCGGTCGTGCCGGTAAAAAGGCCGCCGATGGCAGCCGGTGTGATCGCTGCCACCTGTTTTGCGGACAGGCTCGCGACTTCCCTCGTACTAAACGCCGCGACTTGCGCCGGACGCAGGGCGCTGATCTGCGATAAGGTCAGAGTTGTGAAGGGGGCGGCTCCCTGTGCCGACCCTGATCCTGAAGCCCCATTGATCTGCAATGAAATACACCGTGCTGCGGCGCGCTGCTCCCCGCGGAACTGCTTACGCCCTGTCCCATTTCATCCCAATATATGGCCGAAGCGTTGCTAACTCCTGAACGAACCCTGGCTAGAGACAGTCAAAGCGGTTCAGCGCCAGCAAGCCACGGATGCGGCCTGCCAGCCTCAATCCGATTCCGCCCATGAACTTTACCAGCAAAGAAATTACCAACAGCGTCTTTGGCTGTGAACTCTACCAGCAAGCTTAAGTTCGAGCTGGCTTGATTCCGTGAAAACCACGTCCGGGGCTGGGAATAAATCAGGAATACCCCTGTTTTACCTCGTGATGACCAGCTCGACACCGCCGCCAGCGCTGCAAGACGCCTGATAAAGGACTATTAACGCTGGCATGAACTCTACCAGCGGCTTGGGTCGCGGTTAGGCCTGAAGCAAGGTAAGGAGTGAACTCTACCAGCAGCTAGCTTTAGGCCTTAAACGTCAATGGTAGAATGTTGTATTTGCACACTTCCTGAAAACTACCTGGCAGCAAGCATGGGCGTGCGCTGTGCCACGGGAGGCGGGGATGGGCGCAAGATGATGCCGGTCGGCGTCGTCACGACGTTGGCGGCACGATAGACGCTCAAGGCGAGCTGCAGGTTCTCGTTAAGCAACGGCTTGAAGTTGCGCATTTGGTTGACGCCGCCGCCGAACTGACCCTTCAAGGCAGACCAACTGATGGCCTTTTCTTCCTCAAGCGAATGCAGCCGGTACGAGAGCCAGAGATACAGGTCGATGGCCATCGAGGAGCTGCGGATGGTCATCACAGACGCCCGGTCAACCGACACCGGAAATGCCCGGAGTTGGTTGTAGAACGCTTCCGAAAGCCGCACCCGCTCGACGAACCGCTTGGTTTGCGAGCCGCTGCCGACCTCGCAATACTCGATGTGGTCGACGATGTTCAGGTTCGAGACCGCGCCCCGACCGCCGGTGGCCTTGAAGTGGAAAGTGAAGCGGCAGTTCGCCAGCCGCTCGACCTGTTCGCGCACGAGGTCCATCACCTTGCCGCCGTGCGGCAAGCCCATCCGTTTCAGGCTGGCGGTCAGGCTTGGCCCGATGAAGACGTCGCGCGAGGAGTTCTCGATGGCCTCGGTCTGCCAATCGATGAGGATAAGTCTTGCGTAGGCGCCGTATGGCACGCCGATCGCGGCTTCCTGGCCGTCGGCATCTACTCTTGTGCCGGGTTCGACCAGCAGGGTGACGTAATCGGTGTCGATGCGCCAGTTGGCCTCTTCGTCACGCGGTTTCCGGTGCGGCATCCCGGCGTGGCACCAAGCCGAGTAGACATGCCCTTTGGCAAGCCTGTCTGGCGTCGTCTCGTCACTGAGATGCGTCGCGGCAGCGTCGATGATGCGCAGCCCGCGCCGTCCGGACAGGACATCGATCGGTGCGTTGCGGCCTGGCGCCCGTCCAGCCGTCATGGCGGCGTTCTTCGCTGCTCGCTTGCCCGATGTCTCTATGATGTCGTGCACGGTGTTTCTCGAAGAGAACAGGTCTCGTTGCATCGCCAACTTCCACGTTCCCGCTACGTAACGGGGTTTTCCTCTCGTGTCTACGTGAACTTTACCAGCGATGCTTGAGGTTGCGCAGTGAACTTTACCAGCACAGCACTATAGTAAGATTCTTACTTTCTTATAGTATAGTGCTGTGCGTGCAAAGTTCAGGGGATAACTTGTAGTCCGCGTTTGTTTTCAACGGGTTGGAAAAAACCGGCTGCTTGCAGAGTTCACGGCTTGCGCAGGTAAAGTTCACAAGCTGCGTGTATGGTTCACAGGCCTGCGTGTATGGTTCACAGGCTGCTTGTAAAGTTCACAGGTCGCTTCGACGGGCATCCGGTCCGGCTGGTAAAGTTCACAGTCGCTGCCTCGTCTTGCCGGAGCGGCTGGCCGGCGTCAGGGCGCCGCGATCAGCATGGCCAGATTGTAGCGCTCGATCTTCCGGTACAGCGTGCTGCGCGAGATCCTGAGCAGGCGCGCGGCTTCGGCGATGTTGCCATCCGCCTGCTTCAGGGCGCGTGCGATCATGTCCTGTTCGGCCTGCTGCAGGCTGGCGAGCGGAGCAGACGAGGGACGTGCCGCCGACCCAGGCGCGTCCATGCCCAGCTCCTGCAGCGACACCACAGTCTCGCCGGTCAGCAGCAGGTTCTCCACGACGTTGCGCAGCTCGCGCACGTTGCCCTGCCACGGCATCGCCCGCAGCACCGCCATAACCTCGGGTGTGAACTGCCGCATCGCGACGCCGTGCCGGGCAGCGACGTGGCTGTTGAAGTGGGCGACCAATAGGTCGATGTCGCCGCCGCGGTCGCGCAGCGGCGGCACCACCAGCGCGGTCACGCTGATGCGGTAGAACAGGTCGCGCCGGAACCGCCCGGCCGCCACCTCATCGCGCAGGTTGCGGTTGGTGATGGCGATCAGCCTGACGTCGACGTGCCGCGGCTGGGTGTCGCCGAGCCGGTACACCACGCCTTCCTCAAGCACCCGCAGCAGCACCGGCTGCAGCTCGAGCGGCATCTCGCCGATCTCGTCCAGGCACAGCGTGCCCTGATGCGCCAACTCGAACCGTCCGGGACGGCCCTCGCTGGTGGCGCCGGTGAAGGCGCCCCGGACATGGCCGAACAGATCGCCGGCCACCAGCTCCCTGGACGCGGCGCCGCAGTTGAAGGCGATGAACGGACGCCGCCCGTCGTCGCCGTGCATGGCGCGGGCGATCAGCTCCTTGCCGACGCCGGTCTCGCCCTGGATCAGCACCGGCACGCGGCGCTGCGCGAGCCGGCGGGCGCGCTCGATCATCGTCGCCATCGGCGGGCTGCGGCCGATGACGGCGGCGAAGTCGCTGCGTTGCGCGTCGCTCTCGGAGCCCTGCGTGGAGCCTTGCCCGCCCGGCCGCCCGGCGACCGAACGCGGCTTGTCCGGGATGACCAGCACCGCGCCGATGGTGCGGCCTTGGAAGTTCACCGGGTTGAACCACTCTGCCCGCCACTGTTCCGGCAGGCAGTTCGCCCATTCCTCCACGGCGAGGTTGGCGTGCAGACCCGGCACCCGCTGGCCCAGGCCGACCGGCGAGACCACCCGCCCGGTGCTATGCACCAGCCGCCCGCTGCGGTCGATCGCCAGCAAACCGGCGGCATCGGTCGAGGACAGCCGCTGCAGGCACACCTCCAGCAACTGCGTCCGCTCGTGCGCGGCCCACTCGCCGATGGCGGCCTCGACCTGCCGGGCGATGGTGACCGCCAGCGCCAGGTTGTTGCGCTGGTAGGTGGCGGGTGGGCCGGAGATGTCCACGACACCCAGGATCGCCCCGGTGTCAGGCTCGTAGATCGGCGCCGCGGCGCAGGTCCAGCGCTTGATGCCCTCGCAGAAATGCTCGGCGGCGTGGACCTGCGCCGGCCGCCCGGTGGCCAGCACGGTGCCGATGCCGTTGGTGCCGACGACATCCTCGCTCCAGTCGCCACCCTGCATCAGATGGATGTCCTGGCCCTGCTCGAGCGTGTAGAGGTCGCCCACCGCCTCCAGCACCACGCCGTCCGGGTTGGTCAGCAGCATGATCGAGCGCGAGCCGGCCAGCAGGCTGGTAAGCTCGGCAATCACGCTGGTGGCCGCGCTCAGCAACTCGCGATGCTGGAACCGCAGTTGGCGCATGGCCTCGCCGCGCGCCAGCAAAGGCGCCGAGCGGCTGCTCGGGTTGACGCCCAGGGCCAGGCTGCGCTGCCATGACGAGACCACGAAGTTGCACGCCGGGGCAACCGCCCGGGGATGGCCGGTCAGGAACTGCTCCCAGGCCAGCATGGTATCGCCCACGTCGGATTGCCGCGACACCGGCTCCGCGCGCGGCAACTCCGGCACAATCGTGCTCCTGCCTGCAAGTGGTGGCAGCCGTCTGGCCTGGACGCGCCGCACTTCCGCTACTCCCGCATGGGTCGTCCCGGCAGCGCTTGAGCGGCGCTCCTCGGTCGCCCGTCGTGGCACAGCATGTCACCCTTCGGCAGGCAGTTCACCTGTTATCGCCTGGCGTGGCGTCACGCACGGCCCAGGCGTTCCGCGCCGCCGCCCAGCGCCGCCCCCGCCGTCGGGTCGAAGTTGTCCGGCTTGCTGGCGATCAACGTCTGCGTGGTCAGGATCAGGGCGGCCACCGAGGCGGCGTTGCGCAGCGCCGTGGTGCTGACCTTCACCGGGTCGATGATGCCGGCGGCCAGCATGTCGACGAACGCTCCGGTGCGCGCGTCCAGCCCATGGCCGGGCGGCGCCGCGCCGACATGGCGCACCACCTCGTCGGCATCGAGCCCGCAGTTGCCGGCGATGCAGGCCAGCGGTTGCGACAACGCCCGCTGCACCAGCATCGCGCCGTCGCGGGCGCTGCCGGACAGGCCGTCGATCACCGAGGCCAGCGACGGCGCGATCTGCAGCATGGCGGTGCCGCCGCCGGCCACCACGCCCTCCTCGGTGGCGGCGCGCACGGCATGGACGGAGTCCTCGATCAACTGGGCGCGGCGCTTCTGCTCGACCGGAGTGGCGCCGCCGACGCGGATCACCGCGGTGCCGCCAGCCAGCCGCGCCAGCCGCTCCTGCAGCTTGTCGTGCTCGATGTTGGGGGGCGCCACCGCCAGCTGCCGCGCCACCTGCTCACGCCGCGCCGCCACCGCCTCCGGGTTGCCGCCGCCGCCGCTCAGCACGGTCTGGTTGGCGGTGATGCGGGCCTGGCGCGCGCTGCCGAGGTCGCGCAGCGCGATCTGGTCGAGCCGGCCGCCCAGGTCGCGGGCGATGACCCGCCCGCCGGTAACGATCGCCAGATCCTCCAGCATCGACTTGCGCCAGTGGCCGTAGTCGGGCGGATGGATCGCCGCCACCGCCGCGCCGCCCTCCTCGCGCGCCGCCAGCAGCGCCACCACGCAGGCCGGCGCCACTTCGTCGGCGATGACCAGCAGCGGGCGGCGGCTGTTGCCAAGCAGCGCGCGGATGTTGGCGACCTCCTCCACGGTCTGCAGCTTGAGGTCGGTGATGAGGATGTGCGGGTTGTCCAGCACCGCCATCATCGCCTCGATGTCGGTGACCATGTGGTGCGACAAATAGCCGCGGTCGAAGCCCATGCCGTCGACGATCTCCAGCCGCGTCTCGATGGTGTCGCCGTATTCGACCGTCACCACGCCGCTTGCGCCGACCCGCTCCAGCGCCTCCGCCACCAGGTCGCCGGTCGCCTTGTCGTTGGCGGCGATGACCGCCACGGCGCGCGCCTGCGCCCCCTGCGGCGGCCGGGCCGAGGCCTGCAACGCCGGCAGCACATGCGCCACCGCGAGTTCCAAGCCACGCACCAGCTCCACCGGGTTGGCGCCGGCGGCCAGGCACTGCAGGCCCTGCTGCACCAGCGCGTCGGCCAGCACGGTGGCCGTGGTGGTGCCGTCGCCGGCCACCTCGTTGGTCTGCATGGAGACCTCGCGCACCACCTGCGCGCCCATGTTCTCGAACGGGTCCTCCAGCTCGATCTCGCGGGCGATGCTGACGCCGTCGCGCGACACCAGCGGGGTTCCCACCGGACGGTCGATGATCGCGTTCATGCCCTTGGGGCCGAGCGTGCCCCGCACCGCCTTCGCGAGCTTGGCCACCCCACGGCCCAGAGCCTCGCGCGCCGCGTCGTCGTGCAGCATGATCTTCGCCATGGCGTCCGGTCTCCCTTATGTCGTCCCCTCCGGCGCGCCGGGAGTCGATCGTTGTCGAGTGTCGCCGGTGCGGGCGCTACGTCATCGCCGCGCCTGCTGCCGGGCGGGTCCCATGCGGGCGAAGTCGAGCAGCGTCGGCTCGCCGTCCGGCGCGACCGGGTCGCTGCCGAACCGTGCCGCCAGCAGGCCGCTGCACAACGCGCCGTTGAACTCCGCATTGGTGCCGACGCGCCGCAGCGCCCGGAGATACTCGGGCAGGCCGGGAGCCAAGAGGGCTTGTCCAGCGGTGTCCACGAACGCCAACGCCGCAGCGGGCGCCGGCCCGACAAGGCCACGCCGCTCCACGTAGCGACCGCGCAGCCGCTCGCCGGCGGCATCCAGCGACAGCCGAGACAGATCCGCGAGGCTCAGCGCCACCAGCGCTTCCGGCGCCTGGCCGGCGGCCTGCAGGTGACGCAGCAGCGCTTCCTGCCGACGCTGGAACGCCTTCAGCAGGAAGGTGCGGCGCAGTTCGTCCAGATCGTCAGCCGCGGCGTCGCCGAACGCGTCCTGGAACGACAAGTTGTTCTGGACGCCGTGGTTGATCTTGTCGGCATACATGTGCTCGCCCAAGCGCGGCTCCACCCTGGTGACCCAGGGCAGAACCGCGACCTCGCGCCGCATGTCGTCGGCCATCATGAAGGCGAAGTTTGCAGCGCACCAATAGGTTGGCAGCCGGAACTCCACTGACACGACACCGGCGTCGTCGACGGCGATGGCGGTGACGAAGCCCAGCTCCGTCACCGGCTCGTCCAGCTCCGGATCGGTGACGTGGTCGAGCCTTGCCAGCACTTGGCCCGTGCGTACCTCCGCCGCGCGATCCGCCGGCATCATTCCGCGGCCACCAGTTCCGGGGTGCGCAGCTTGCGCATCTGGGCCGCCACGTCGATGTCGTACAGCTTCGCCGCGTTCAGGCCGAGAATCTTCTTCTTGGCCTCCAGCGTCAGGTTGACGCCCTTGTCCTTCACGGTCTGCTCGGGCAGTTCGTAGGCCATGAACTTCTCGACCAGCCACTGCGGCGTCCAGATGCCGTAGTCGCTGCCGAACAACAGCCGGTCCTCGCCCAGCCAGAACAGCAACTCCGACATCAAGTTGGCAAAGTAGTCCGGCCGCGAATGGATGAACGGCAGCGCCACCGCGAGACCGCCATAGACGTTGCGCTCCTGCACCGCGATCCAGCAGAAATCGTCTAGGCGCGGCAAGCCGCAATGCTCGACGATGAAGTTCAGGTTCTGGAAGTCGGTCGCGCAATGGTCGATGTCGGCCACGTCGAACGCATCGCGGTCAAGCGGCGTGATGGTCGGCCCCTTGTGGACGTGGATGTTCTTAATGCCGAGCTTCTCCGCGTGCTCCAGGTATTTGTAGGCCCAGGGGTCGGAGAGCTTGTAGCCACGGCTGCTGCCTTTCCACTCGGCGGTGTAGAGCTTCACCCCCTTGCAATGGTGCTTCTCATACATTTCGGTCATCGCATCGAGCCCGGCTTCCTCGTCGCGCGGGTCGAACGAGCCGTTCAGGATGAAGCGGTCGGGATGCTGCTGCTTGATGACGGCGTTCTGCTCGACGGTGTTGAAGCCGTTGTTGTAGAACTCCGTAAGATGCGTGGGCTGCAGGATGGCCATGTCGTCCGGGCCGTCCACGAACAGATCCTGGTACATCTGCTCGGCGCCGTATTTCTGGAACTTCTCCTTGGGCCAAACCTGGTCCTTGGGGCTAAGTGCCGTGTGGTAGCCATAGAAGCAGTCGATGAACTGCGCTCCATGGATGTTCTTCTGGTTGGCCGGGCTGGCGTCCCAATTATGGGTATGCCCGTCAAGAATGAAGATCTCTTCGCCGTCTTTGGTCCTGAACATGTCTTTTCCCTTCTCAGACGCCTACTTCGGGCTGTCTCACTTGTAGCTGATGTATTCCATTGCCTCGTTCATGTCGCCGAACAACACGACCGTCTCGTCGTCCGGCATCACCATGCGACCGTAATGCGTCGATGTGCAGATCTCAAACAGATATGGCGTCATCGGCCGGCCAAGCGCCTCGCTGATCTCGTCCATCTTGAAGACCATCTTGCCCTCGCCGTCGATGCGGATCATCGCCGGCATGTAGGTCACGGTGATGCCCGGCTTCTCGGCCATCACCTCGGCGATGGCGCGGGACTCCACGCTCTCGTTCATCGTCACCCCGCACTGGTGCGAGATGGTGCCTTCGAACTCCATGTTCTTCATGGATTTGAAGATGTTGTCCTGGTGGGTCTGGCTCATGCTGATCTCCCGTTGGATACCGAGTTGCCGTGCCGTTCAGCCGATAATGGAGCGGCTGTCGAAGCCGATCTCGGCCGAGATCGCCCGCAGCCGGTTGTGCGACAGCTCAAGCGCGTCGGCGAACTGCGCGACCTTGACCCGCGGCTGCGACCAGATCGGCTGCAGTTGGTTGGCCGCATCGACCGCCAGCCTGCCATGCTTCTCGGCCCAGCCGAGCAGGATTTGCCGGTTGGCTTCGCCGTGCTCCTGATCCTGGGTCAACATGGTGAACAGCTCGATGGTGTTGGCGAGGTTGCGCTCGTAGTCGCCCTCGGCCGCGGATACCACCGACGGCGTCATGAAGTCGTTCTGCGACGCCGCAAGCTGCAGGATCATGCCACTGCGGAACAGTTCGCCGACCATCGGCTCGAAGATCACGTTGGTGGGGAAATACTGCTCCAGGTAGTCGTTCGCCCCCATGATCGACTCAATCGCCAGGCGGGCGTCCTGCCAGATCGGGTTTTCCATCCAGCGCTGCTTGCCGGCGTCGAGGTCGAAGCCCTCGATGTCGAGCGCCAACTCACCGAGATACAGCGTCAGATCCTGCGAGAAACGCAGCTTGTACGACGAGTTGGTCAGGATCGCGTTGTTGATCATCTGCGTGTATCCGTAGCGCTGCGCCTGCATGGTCGAGGTGCCGAGGCCGAACTCGGCGTGCTTGAACGCGCCGAGGTGATCCTGCAACACCTTCACCCAGGCTTTGTCGAAGCGCTTCGGCGCGCCGGCGCGGCGGCCGTTCTCGATCACGTTGCTGACCATGCCGACGATGGTCGACTGGCGCTGGTAGTGGGTGCGCTCCCATTCCTGGTCGACCGAACGGTATTTGTGCCAGTCGGAACTTTTCAGCGCCGTCCAATTCTCGGCGTAGGTCGGGGTGCCGTCGGCGAACGAGATGATCCAATCCTGCAGCAGGTACCGCTTCGGGTCCGGCTGCACGTCGACCGTCATGTCCTCGTAATGGGTCGCCTTGCGGCCCTTTGGCTCGAAATAATTGTATTTGCGGCTGTCGGAGCCGGCGAATATCGCTGACCCTGCGGCCCCCGACTGCTTTGGCGCGACCTGATCGGTTGCACTCATGGTCTTGGCTCCCTGTTGGTGTTCTTGTCTGTCGCTGTATCCGCTTTCAGCGGACCGCCGTGGTGAACTTGTCGAAGTATATCCGGTCGGACTCCACCCCGGCCATCTGCAATACGGGCAGGACGGCATCGATCATCGGTGGCGGCCCACACGAATAGGCGTCCATCTCGCCCAGAAGACCTTCGGCGCGCAGCGTGCGTGCGACGACATCGTGAATGAAGCCGGTCTCGCCTGTCCAGCCGTCGTCCGCTTCGGCGTTCGACAACGCAGGGATGAAGTGGAAGTCCGCCACCTTCGCCGCCAACTCCGCAAACCTGTCCAGGTAGAACAGGTCGCGCGGCGTGCGGGCGCCGTAGTAGAAGCGCACCGGGCGCTGCTCGCCGCTGCGCACGTGGTCATGCAGGATCGACCACAACGGCGACATGCCGGAACCGCCGCCGATCAACAGCAGCGGGCCAGGACGCTCCTCGCGGCGGAAGCAGGTGCCGTAGGGGCCTTTGGCCATCATCCGGTCGCCCGGCTTCAGCAACCCGTCGAGTTGCGCCGAGAACGCGCCGTCGGGATATTTCTTGATGATGAACTGCAACCGCCGGCTTGCCACGTCCGGCGTGCTCGCCATGGAATAGGCGCGCGTGATGCCGGCCGCCGAAATCGTGAGGTCGACAAACTGCCCGGCCCAAAACCGCAGCGGCGCGTCCAGCTCAATCTCCAGCAGGCGGATGTCATGGGTGAGGTTGGTGACGGCAACCACCGTCGCCTCGAACGCCTTCACCGCGATCGAGCGCCGCAGCATGTCCTCGTCGTAGTTCAGCAACTCGACCACGATGTCGCTGTATGCCAGCGTGCGGCACAGCAAGATATGGTCGGTGTCCCTCTCGTAGTCCGGCAACGCGAAGGTCGAGTATTTCAGAAGCTCGATGTCGCCGTCGACCAGGCGCGACTTGCAGCTGCTGCACTGGCCTTCCTTGCAGCCGTGCATGACGGAGATGCCCTGCCGGAACGCGGCATCGAGCACCGTCTCGCCTTCGGCCACCTGCATCTCGATACCGACCGGCTCGAAGCGAACCGTATGAGTCTGATCGGTCATTGCTTCCTTGATCCTTTGTGCGCCTCACGCTTTGAACTCCGAGGCTTTGAAGGCACTTGGGAGCCGGCACCGCCGGCCCCAAGCTCGCTCAGGCTAGTTGCAGGGCGTGATCTTGAAGCCCTTGCGGTATTCCGCAGCCGCGGTCTCGCGCTGCTCCGGAGTCAGCGCCCGGAACCCCTTCAGCGGGCTGCCGAGCTTGTGGCCGCGCACGTCGTCGAGCGTCCACATCTTGCTGTCGTCGAAGTGCAGGTGCGGCTGCGGCACCAGCGTCTTGCCGTCGTTGCGCACAAAGCCAAGGTCCGTGATCGCATCGGCCACGTCCCAGCCGTCGTAGCAATCCTCCCACTCGCGCCGGCCGCTGAAGCGGCCCATCGCGGGCGTCGGGCGTCCCTCGTACTCGGGCGCGAAGGCGACCTTGTGGGTCCAGCGGCAGATCTCGGAGCAGTAGGTGTAGATCTTGCCGTCGACCTCGTCGTAGCAGAAATCCTCGCGGATCAGCGCCGGCACCATGCAGCTCCAGCAACGGTGCGGGTAGACGTAGCCGGTATCCTGGTTGAACAGAATGCTGGTCTCGCCCTTGTGGCTCAGCTTCTCATACCACTTCCAGTAGTCGCCGAACTCGTTGTACCAGCCCGGATACTTATGCTCGAACCACTCGAAGTCCTTGTCGGTCTGGGCCTCCTGGCGCCAGAACGCCACTGGCCAGCCGACCGAGAAGAACTGCGCCGTCTTGTGGACGTAGTTGCCCTTGACCATGCGGTCCCAGGCCAGCGCCACGTCGTCGTGGTGGATCTTGATGCCGTACTTCTCGAGCGGCAGCATGTAGGTGCGGTAGTAGTCCTCGTAGATCCAGCGATGCCAGAGTTCCGCGTAAGACTCCTTGTTCTTGTCGCGGTCGGTGGTGCCGTATTCGACGAGGGTGCCGACGGCGGCATCGATGATGGCGTGGTTCTGCCAGAAGGCGTACTTCAAGTCGCGCTCGATCAACTGATGGTTCTCAGGGTCGTTGATGAGCGACATCAGCAGCGAGTGGCCGTTGCCGATATGCCGGCTCTCGTCGGACTGCACCGACAGGAACACCGTCGGCAGGGCGTAGTCGCCGTTGCGCGCGGCCTCGGACGGCATGGCCACGAACAGCGTGTTGGTGAACGCCGTCTCGGCCACGACGGTCAAATAGATGTTGGCCGAGGTGATCGCGTCGCCGGTCACGAAAGCCTCGGCGAACTGGCGGCCGATGGTGCTGGCGTAGCACTTGCCGAACGCCGCCTCGGTGATGTCGAACCCGGCCGGGTCGACATAGTTTTCCATGTACCACTTCTTGAGGTTCATCTGGATCGTCGAGTGGCGGAACTCGTCGACCATCTGCATGGCAAAGCCGGTGCGCAGCTCCTCACCCGGCGCCAGCCGGCCGACCATCGCCATCGAACGTGCCGCGGAGATTTCCGGGAACGGGATGATCGCCAGGAACAGCTTCATCCACTCGACCCAGCGCGGCTGGACGTTGCGGAACATGTCGCCACGCAGCGCCGCGTCGAGCGCGCCGTAGACGCGGTTGTCCTTCTCTTCCTGCATTGGGAAGTATGACCGCAAGACCTGCTTCATCGGGTCGCGCGGCGACTTCTTGATCTTGTAGTCGGTCGGGAAGGTCATCGCTTCCTGGACGTAGCTCGGCGTCCAGCCAAGGTCGGCAATGCGACGGGTGGCTTCGCCGATGCTGATTCCCTTCTGCGCCGTAATCTTATTGAGGTTTAAACCATCAGGCATCTGTATTTCCTCCTGTTCGACAGTTTGTCGTTTCGCGACGAGCCGGCAGGGCCGGGCGACGTCGTTGCGGCGGTCAATGCAGCGGTATGGAACGGGTCCGGGGTATGCACGCCGATTGCTCGGTGAGATCAGTCGGAAAGCAACGCTTCAATGCGCAATCAACAGCGAGTTCCAAGATTAGTCTCCCGCGCCAATTATCCGGGCAGGCTGCGAAAACCTATCCGGCATTGACTTGAGATGGTGTTCTGCAAGCGTCGTGCCAGACAAGGACTTGCCATTATTAGATGGCCTTACCGCTATTTCTTGTGCGGCACTCGTCAATGCTGCATGGCACCATGTCGCGTTCTGCGACAAGGACATGCGACACCCGTCCCAAGATGCGACAGCGGTCGGTTCTGCCCTCATGTCGGCGCAGCCTGGCCGGGACGGCGGCCCAGCGGCTTGTCCTCGGCGATGAAGCGCGCCGCCAGCACCAGGGTACCCATGGCGAAGTCCTTGCCGTGGGCCGCGATCATCTCCTCGGCCAGGTTGCCGAGGCGTTCAAACAGGCGGTCCTTCGAACTGCTCTCGTCGCTCATGGCGCAGACTTCCGTTGTTCAGTCGGGTGTGCCGGAGGCAGGGGACGGAACAGGCGTTCGGGGAAGGCGACCACGCCGATCTCGCCGGCTGCGGCCCCCAAGGCGAGGAAGGCGCCGTCCGCCGACCAGGCAAGGGTGGTGACCGCGCCGCCGCCGGCCGCCCGCACGAACAGGATTTCCGCGCTGTCGGGCTGGCACAGCAGCGCCGCGCCGTTCTCGTAGCCGGCGGCGATCAGCGGCCGCGTCGGATGGCACGCCACCTGGGTGATCGCGACAGCCCCGCCAGCCCCGCACTCGCTGCGCCGAGGGGAGCCGCCGCCGGGATCGAGATGCCAGCACACCACGCGCGGGTTGCCGCTGGCGGCAAGAAACCCGCCCGGCGCCGAGAACGACAGCGACAGCGGCGGCCCGGCATAGTCGCCCATGGCAACGCCGATACCCTCGGGCAACAGCCAGCCCCGCGCGCTATGCTCCTCCTGGCCGCTCACCAGGGCGCGGCCGTCAGCGCTCCAGGCGAGCGCGCGCGACGTGCCTCCCCCCGGAAGCAATTTCGGGTCGGCTGCTCCTGGCGACCACAGCCTCACCCCATCCGGGCAGCCGATCGCCAAACGCTGCCCCACAGGGTCGAACGCCAGGGCCATCGCCGGTCCGGCCAGGTCGAGCACCCCCGGCGCCTCTCCGAACCGATGCACCTGCCGGCCCGCCGCACAGGCTTGCGCGCCGCCGCCAATGGCGACCCGCTCGATTGGCATGTCCGGCAGGCTGGCGAGCGTCTCGACCTCGCCATCGGCGTCGATGCGGGCAAGCCTCCCGTCCGCACCGCCCGACAGCACCATGCCGACGCCGCCGGCGATATCGCGGCAGGGTCCGGCATGGACGCCAATTCGGCTGACCGGCGGCGGCGGCTCGGTTGCCGGCAGCAGTTCCACGCCGCCGCCCTCGCGAGGCTGCAACTTCGCCGCGCCGTCCCGGCTCGCGCGGGCAATGGCCAATGTGCCATCCGCCAGGCCGAAGGCGACGCTGCCGTTGGCGCCGAACCAGGCGGCACCGACGACCGGCGCGCCCATGGCCCAACGCGCGCCAAGCAGGTTGATGAGCGGATCCGGCAGACCTGGGCGCATGGCGTTCACCTCACCCCGCCACTCACGGGATCAACACCGCGCGGCCCCTGATCTCGCCGTGGTGCAGGTCGTGCAGCGCCTGGTTGGCCTCGGACAGCCGGTACTCGCGCGTCGATAGGTTGACCAGGCCGCGTTCGGCCAGCGCCATCAGCTCGACCAGTTCGGCATAGGTGCCGACCAGGTTGCCAACGATGCTCTTCTCCGAGGTGATCATATCCAGCGTCGGCAGGTCAATCTTCCCGCCGTAGCCCACGATGTAGTAGGTGCCGGCGTTGCGGGTCATGGCGATGCCCTTGGCCACCGCGTCGCCCTCGCCCACGAAGTCGATCACCGCCTCGGCGCCATGCCCCTTGGTCAGCGCCATCACGCTGTCCACCATGCCCTCGTCGGCCAGCACCGTGTGGTGCGCGCCGCACTCCTTCGCCAGTTCCAGGGCGGCGGCCGAGCGGTCGATCACGATGATCTCGGCGGCGCACAGGGCGGCCAGCACCTGGATGCCGATATGGCCCAAGCCGCCGGCGCCGATCACCACCGCGTATTCGCCCGGCAGCAGGTGGCGCGAGGCCTTCTTGGCGGCCCGATAGGCGGTCAGGCCGGCGTCGGTGTACGGCGCCACGTCCTTCGGGGCGAGGGACTTCGGCAGCTTGATGAGCGCTCGCTCGCCGCTGAGCAGGTACTCGGCATAGCCGCCATCGGCGTTGATGCCGGGGAACCGGCTGTCGGTCGCGTGCATGTCGTTGCCGCGGCGGCAGGCGAGGCAATGACCGCTGGTCACCAGCGGGTGGCAGATCACCGCATCGCCCACGCGCACACCCTCCACGGCGCGCCCGACCGCCTCGACCCAGCCGGCGTTCTCGTGACCCATGATATAGGGCAGCGTCACGTCGACCTTGCTGCGCCAGATGCCTTCGACGACATGCAGGTCGGTGCGGCACACCCCGGCGCCGCCGATGCGCACGATCACGTCGGTCGGCTTGGTGATTTCCAGGTCCGGGACGTCCTGGTAGCGCACGAACTCGGCGCTGCTGAGGGTCTCGTCGTATTGGTGCAACACAGCAGCCTTCACGGCTTGTCCCCCTGTCTTTTGTCGTCTTCGTCTTGGCGTCGTTCCACACAACCCAGCGCAACCCCCGTGCCAGACGCCAAGGCACTGACCTGAAACAAATAAACTTCACAGCGCGCGGGCGGCTGTTCCGCTTCGCAACACCTGGGCGGAGCAGCCATGCTCCGTTTTGGAGCATTCGTGTCATACCGTTGAAGGCCGGGATGGCGTTGCCCGTGAAATCTGCATTACGCTGTTCGGGTGCGCCAAAGGCGTGCGGGAGGAAGTAATGTTGCTATCGGCCGACGACCGGCTCAGCCGGGCACGCATCGTGCTGGAGCGCCGCGGCCTCGCTGCGGAGGATCTGCTGCCGGGTACGATCGCCGAGAGTTGGAAGCGCTGCCTGGCCGTCGGGCTCGATCCGGGGCGGCCGCCGCCGCTGGCCACCGTTGACGGCCATGCGCTGCACCATGCCCGCGAACGCTCGGCCCTGCTGCGCCGGCTGGCCCTGGGCGAGATGCAGAACCTGTATCACCAGATCTCCGGCACCAACTTCATGATCGCCTTCGCAGCCTCCGACGGTATGGTACTGGACACCATCTGCGACAGCACCTTCGACGACACCGCGCGGGCGACCAGCATCCGGCCCGGCACGCTCTGGGGCGAGGCGCACTGCGGCACCAATGCGCTCGGCACGGTGGCGCAGACCGGCTTGGCGGTGACCGTGCACGGCGGCGAGCACTTCTTCGGCCGCTACGGCGCGCTGACCTGCAACGCGGTGCCGATGTTCGGCCCCGACGGCGCGCTGGCCGGCGTGCTCGATGCCTCGTCCGACTGCCGGTCGCGCCAGCAGCACACCCACGCGCTGGTCTCGATGGCGGCGACCCAGATCGAGAACGGGCTGTTTCGCGAGTGCCATGGCCACGACCTCACCATCGCTTTCCACAGCCGCGCCGAATACCTGCACACGCTCAGCGCCGGCTTGCTTGCGGTGGACCAGGATGGGCTGATCCTCGCCGCGAACGCCCGTGCCGGCTTCCTGCTGCAGGGTTTGCCGGCGACTCGCGGCCGAAGCTTCGAGGAGCTGTTCCGCACCTCCTACGGCGCGTTGCTGCGTGCCGGCCGCGATGACGAGCGGCAGCAGCTGGAAGACAAGGTCGGCAGCGTCTTTGCCGCCCGGCTGGAGAGTTTGCCACGCCCGCGTGCGATGCCTGCCGCCAGCCGGCTCGCAGCGCCCGCCGGTTCGGTGGCGCCTTCTGGCTTTGTGGCGCCCTCTAGCTTTGTGGCACAGGACGCAAAGGTGGTCGCCGTGCTGCGGCAGGTCGAGGCCGCCGCCGCCCGCCGGCTGCCGATCCTGATCCGCGGCGCCACCGGCACCGGCAAGGAGCAGCTGGCGCGTCACGCGCATCAGGCGAGCGGGCGGCGCGGCGCCTTCGTTCCGGTGAACTGCGCCGGCCTGCCCGACACGCTGGTCGAAGCGGAGCTGTTCGGCCACGCCGACGGCGCCTTCACCGGCGCACGCCGTGGTGGCGCCGCCGGCTTGGTGCTGGAAAGCCACGGCGGCACGCTGTTCCTGGACGAGATCGGCGACATGAAGCTGGCGTTGCAATCGGTGCTGTTGCGGTTGCTGGACGATTGGACGGTGCGCCCGGTCGGCGGCGGCCCACGGCGTCAGGTCGACGTCCTGCTGATCGCCGCCACCAACGTCGACCTGGAGCAGGCGGTCACCGCAGGCCGGTTCCGCGCCGACCTGCTGTACCGCATCAACACGGTCGACGTGACCTTGCCGCCGCTGTGCCAGCGCAGCGACTTTGCCGCCATCGCCCGGCGCTTGCTGGCCGATGTCGCGCCGCAGGCCAGCCTGTCGCACGAAGCGGCCGTGATCCTCGGCCAGCGCCCTTGGCCCGGCAATGCACGCGAACTGCGCAGCGTGCTGACGCGGCTCACCCTCGCCGATCCGTCGCGGACGATAGATGCCGATGCCGTGGACGCATTTGCCGGGTCCGCGGCGACCGTTGCCGCCAGCGCCGTGCCGGGCAGCCTGCGTGCCCTGCTGGCCGAGCGGGTGCGGAAACTGCACTGTGAATTAAACGGCAACGTGGCCGAAACCGCGCGCCGGCTGAGTGTGTCGCGCAACACCGTCTATCGCGCTCTGGCTTCGTCGCCATCGCAATTTGCGGGAGTCAAGCCGAACCCGGGGTGACACAGAGCTTCCTTTTCGCAACGAGTTGCGCTATGCTGCAGAAGTCAACACGTTATTTACAATGACGATGCCAATTTACCGGCCAAGCGCGCTTCTTAAAAGCGGGCTTTTTTGGAAGAGTATGGATGGCCGCCAAATATGCAGTCGTGTTCAAGGCATTCTTCTACGATGAGTTTGTTCGCCGCCGGCTGGATCATGTGGTTCGGGCGGCGCCAGAGGCCGACGTGTTCCTGGTCATTGACGAGACGAACCGAGCGGCCGCCGTCATAGACTACGACCGGGTAATCCGCATCACCGAAGCCGATGTCGTGGCGCGAGGCTTTCCAAACATCGGCGAACGTTCGCTGTTCTGGTACAACGCCGACTACCCGCTGTACTATTTTCAATGCCTCCACCCCGACTATGCGTACTATGTCATGGTGGAATACGATGCAGTGCCCAACACCGATATCGACCGCCTGGTAGCCGGCTGCGCCGCCCAGTCGATTGACATGGCCGGCCAGTCGCTGGCGATCACTCAGGACAATTACTATTGGACCGACAGCATGACCCGGTTCTACGAGCGCAGTGAAATGCGCCCGTACCTGGTCTGCGCGGCGGTTCTGTCGCGACGTGCGATCGAGCATCTGGCGGCCTGCCGCATTGAGCAGGGGAGAGGGTATGATCTCCCGGATGCCAGTCGGTGGCCGATCGGCGAATGCTTCATGGCGACCGAATTGGGACACGCCGGCTTCAGGATCGCTGATCTCTCATCCTTCGGCCGCCTGACCAAATTCGACTGGTGGCCACCGTATCACGAGACCGAGCTGCAGGATTTGCAGGACGAGTTATTCGTTCATCCCGTGTTGATCGGCGATCGCTACTGGCAATCGTTTTTCAAAACTAGCCTAAAATGGGCGCTCATTAAAATGGCCAAGCAGTTCTCAAAACGCGCCTGGCGGCGGCTCGGCCGCTCGCGGCGCCGGCGTCAAAGCGCCGAGTTCGGCCCGGACAACGTCATCGCTTCAGAGTGAGCCCTTG
>JAABUJ010001274.1_pt1 | contig 38315 bp, 42 predicted proteins | sample 5559131 | NCBI WGS metagenome assembly JAABUJ01 (sample SAMN10711875, study PRJNA513366) | rock metagenome | isolation source: Antarctica rocks | place: Antarctica: Victoria Land, Mt New Zealand nord | collected 2016-01-07 | reverse complement strand
CGGTCATGGTCAAGAACACGCGCGGGTGGCGCGACAGGTAGCCATAGCGCAGGATCATCGCGGCTCTCTCCTCCCCTTTTCCTTTCACTATACCCGCTCAGGCTTTATTGCTAAGATGAACTAATGTACGATGAGTCGGTGAGAAGGGGGGGAGATGAGGTTATGGTAGACATAACAGTGCGCGACGAGGCCATCACGAGCTACGCCGGGCCGGCGCTGGTGATCGCGGTCCCGGCCGGCGACGCGGCGCTGAATGATGCCGCGTGCGAGGTGGACAGCCAGCTCGATGGCTTGATCTCCACCCTGCGCGCGGCAGGTGACATCAAGGGCAAGCTCGGCGAGACGACGGTCCTGCACACCCTGGGTAAGCTGCCGACCGCGCGCGTCATCGTCGTCGGCGCCGGTGACCCCGCGAAACTCACCGCCGCCGGCGTGCGACGCATGGCCGCGAACGCCGCGCGTGTGGCGCGCCGCGCAGGGCTCGCCTCGTTCGCCACGACAATCTACCGGCATGAGGACCTGCCGGCCGCGACCGACGCCCAACTCTTGGTCGAAGGTACGCTCCTGGGCCTGTACCGTTTCGACGACTATCGTAAGAGCGATCCTGAGGCTGGCGACGTGCGGGAGTTGATCGTGCTGCCGCGCGCGCTTGATCGCGCCGCGGTCGAAGAGGGCGTCCGGCGTGGGCGTGAGATCGGGGCTGGCGTGACCCTGGCGCGCGACCTCATCAACGAGCCGCCCAACGTGCTGACGCCGGCCGAGTTGGCGCGCCGCGCACAGGCGATGGCGGCGGAGCACAACATCACCTGCGAGGTGTTCGACCGCGACCGCATGCGCGAACTGGGCATGAATGCGATCCTGAGTGTCGCCGCGGGCAGCGACGAGCCGCCCGCGTTCATCATCCTGCGTTATAGCCCCGCTGGGTTTCGTGATGGAGCGCCGGGACTTTGCCTCGTCGGCAAGGGCATCACCTTCGACTCCGGCGGTATCTCGATCAAGCCGGCGCAGGACATGCATCGGATGAAGGGTGACATGGGCGGCGCGGCGGCGGTCATTGGCGCGCTGCGCGCGCTAGCCGGGTTGGGCGTCGCGGGCCCCGTCACGGCGATTGTTCCCACGACGGAGAACCTGCTGGGCGGCCGCGCGATGACGCCCGGCGACATCGTGAAGGCCATGAACGGCGTGTCTATCGAAATCATCAACACCGACGCCGAGGGCCGTCTGGTGTTGGCCGACGCGCTCTCCTACGCCGTGCGGGAGGGCTTCGCGCCGCTAGTCGACGTGGCGACGCTGACGGGCGCGGCCAACGTCGCGCTCGGCCCCTTCTACACGGCCGTCTTCGCCAGCGATGACGGCACGGCGGCGTCCGTGCTCGACGCCGCCAATACGGCCGGTGAGAAGATGTGGCGCATGCCGCTCGACGACGCCTTCGAGGAGTTGATCAAGAGCGACGCCGCCGACATCAAGAACTCGGCCGTCCGTTCCGGCGGGGCCGTCACGGCGGCGATGTTCCTGCGCCATTTCGTGGGCGACAAGCCGTGGGCGCACCTCGACATCGCTCCGACATCGTGGTCCGACAAAGACGAGGGCGAGCAGACCAAGGGCGGCTCCGGCGCGGCCGTGCGCACGCTCGTGGCGCTGGCCGAAGCGATGGCCGCGCGCTGATACTCATGCCAACGGAAACGGAGCGATCGTTACAACCGCCCTGATCGAGTCGCGGACGCACGGATCCGCAGATGAGCGCCTATGGGTGGCGGCGCACCCCCCGCGTCACGCGACCCTCGTCGCGGTCGACGCATACCCGCCCCCGCCGGGGTACACCCAACCGCCGGTCAGGGTGCCGCCGTCGGCGGCGAATGTGCCTCTGTAATAGGCCGGCGAGCCCTTCTCTCCGCCCCAGATTGTCAGCGTGTCTCCGTCGAGTTCATACACGTAATCGAACGTTTCGCCCGTGCTGCCGTAGTAGCGCGAGTGGATGTCCGCGCTCGGCTCGGCTCCGAAAGGTTGGAGGTGGCCGATGATCTCGATGCCCGTGTTCGCGTGGCCGCCGTGGACGAGATCGACATGTTGCATGAGGAAGAAGCCGCCCTCCATCCACGCGTAGGTGATCGTCCCTTCCGCACCTCCGGATACGTTCCATGTGCCGACCAGCCTATCCAAGCTCTTGAGGTCGGGTTTCGGCTCGGGTTGCTGCGTCTGAGTGGTATTATTGTCCGTCATACGTCATTCTCCTCCCACATGGGCGATGCCCCTACACCAACTACACGCCAGACATCTCGATGATCTTCTCGTCGTACAAGCCGTCGATGTACGCGTCGAGGCCGCCCCTACACCAACTACACGCCAGACATCTCGATGATCTTCCGCGGTCCATCTTCGCCTGCTCCCCGCCTACGACGTGCCAGCCGTTCGTAGGTGAGGCACTCAACATCCCTGGTTCGGTCATCGGGGTGACGCCAGATCTCCCGCCCCTGCGGACCGAAGCCGCTCGCGAGCGCAACGGCATGCGAGGGCGCGTTATCCAGATCGACGAGCAGATGGAGTCGCTGCAACCGCAGCGACATGAATGCCCAGTCGCACAGCAGGCCGACCGACCGGCGTGCCAACCCCCTTCCCCGTGCCCGTGGGGCGAGCCAATAGCCGACTTCGGCGTCGGCGCGCTCAGGGTAGATGTGCAGCAGGCTCGCCGTCCCCGCGAACAACGGCGCGGAGGTGGCCGCATCGAGGATGATGGCGAACCGAGCGCCCGTGCCCGCTTCCCACGCCGCCTGCGCCTCGGCGATCAAGCACCGTGCCGCATCGGGCGTGAAGGGCCACGCGATGGACGTGTAGCGACCGATGTCCGTCGCTTGGCCGGCCGCCCACAGCGCCTCGATGTCATCGCCGCATAGCGGACGCAGGAGGAGGTCGCCATCGCGCAGCATCGGCTGCGGGGGCGTGGCGGGGAGCGGATGGTTGTCGTACCGCCCACACCGTTCATCGTGACTTTGACCTTCCATGTGGCGTCCTCCTTTCTTGATCAACCATGTTTCGCTCCTCTCAATTCACTGCACGACGTGGGTCATGTGGCGCTCTCGCCACCACCAGGACGGTTCCATCCGCCCGTGCGGGTGTGGCCATCGTATCGTGGCTCATCGTCCCGCGATGATGGGCCCGGGATCTGCCTCCATGGCGTCGGCGGTCATGTCCGCGCGATCCTCGCGGGTACGGCGTCGCCGCTGGCTAGCGCCGGGCGGCCTCCGTGACGATTCCGACCAACTGCATGGCGGCGCTGAAGTCGGAGGCGAGCCGGTTCTTGGTCAGCGCGAACGCGATCCCGGTGGCGGTGTCGGCGTAGGCGTAGCTCCCGCCGACGCCCCCCATGCCGAACGCGGTCGGGGCCTCCTGCGCGTCGTCGCCGGGGCGGCCGACGCCGTAGCCGAGCGCCCACCGGGCTGGGTTGCCGAAGATCTGGTCGGGGCCGCTGAACGCCACGGCGGCCACCTTGCGCAGCCGTGCGGGCGAGAGCAACCGCACGCCATCCACCTCGCCGAGGGTCGCGGCGTACATCCGCGCCAGCGCGCGCGCGGACATCTTCCCGCCGGCGGGGATGTCGGCCATCAACACGTCGGCGCGGTTGCCGAACGCGGCCGTCGGCGTCACCGCCCGCGGCGCGAGCCGGAAGAACGGGGAGTCGTCGGGCAGCGACGCGAGGAAGTCCGCGCTGCCCCCCTCGTCCTCCAGCCGGGCTAGCCGGCTCAACGCGGATGCCGGCACGCCGAAGTAGAGCTCGTCGGCGACGCCCAGCGGACCGGCCACCTCCTCGCGCAGGAGCTGTGCGATCGACGTGCCGGTCGCCCGGCGGGCAATCTCGCCGACGATGTAGCCGAACGGGTAGGCGTGGTAGGCAGTCTTGGCGCCCGGCTCCCACCAGGGCGCGGCGTCGGCGATCCGGGCGCACATCCCGTCCCAGTCGCACGGGTCCTCTGGCATCGTATCGGCCGGCAGGCCCGGCACGCCGATCGTGTGCGTCAGGGCGTGGCGCACGGTCGCCCGTTCCTTGCCGTGCGCGCCGAACGCGGGCCACAGCTCCGCGATCGGGGTGTCGTAGCCGAAGATGCCGCGCTCGACGAGCCTGTGCGCCACGGTCGCGGTCGCGCCCTTGCCGGTCGAGTAGACGTAGAACGGCGTGTCCGGCGTGACCGGCCGCCCCGTCGCCGGGTCGGCGACGCCCGCGACGGCGTCCACCACCACCTCGCCGTGCCGATAAACGGCGATCTGCAGGCCCCGCTCCACGCCGGACGCAATCAACTGATCGAGCGCCCCCTGGACGCGTCGCTGCATCTCATTCACGACCACTACCCTCCTTAGATGTGCGCGACTTGCGCATCGCGCGTTGGATCATCGTTGCCCAGGCGGCTCAGCGGGCGAGGAGTTCGTCGAGGCGCTCGTAGCCCTCGTTGACGCCGTGCTCCATGCCGCTCGCCAGTGCCGCGTCGCGCGCCGCGACCGAGGGGTACACCTCGTGAGCCGTGAGGCGGGTGCGCCCATCGACCTCCTCGAAGGTGGTCGCGCCAATGCCCACCATGCCGGGCGCGCCGTCGAACTCGAAGGTCTGGATGATGCGCGCGGCGGGCTCGACGGTGTGGAACACGCTGCGGAAGCCGTACGCCGCGCCGCCCGCGCCGCGGCCCACGTACCGCCAGCGGCCGCCCGTGGTCGCCTCGAACTCGACGATCTCCACCCGCTGATCGCGCGGGCCTGTCCACCGTGCCAACAGGTCCGGGTCGGTGTGCGCACGGAACACTGCCTCCACGGGCGCGTCGAACGCGCGAACGATGTCGACGAAAGGGAGGCCGGGCTCGGCCGTGATAGTCGTAGGGTTCGTCACTTGTCTTCCTCCATCTTCTCGGTGTTCTTCATCGTATCGAGCAGGGCGTCGAGGCGCCGGAAGCGCTCCTCCGCGATGAGTCGATAGTGGTCGATCCAGGCGGTCAGTTGTTCGAGGGCTGCGGCATCCAGATGCACGGGCCGCCGCTGGGCGTCCCGCGACCGGGTCACGAGGCCGGCATGCTCGAGCACCTGGATGTGCTTCGACACGGCCTGCTTCGTGATCGCGAAGGGGGCCGCGAGCTCGTTGACCGTGGCGTCGCCCCGGGAGAGCCGCGCCACGATCGCGCGCCGCACCGGGTCGGCCAAGGCCAGGAAGGCCCGGTCGAGCACGGCGGCGTCCTGATCTCTCGTCGTATTCCACCTCCTTATTTATCAATCAACTCATTGATTACAGTATACGCGCGACCGCGGCCGCTGTCAACCCCTGTCGTGTGATAGCGCCGGGGCGTCATCCGTTGCACGCCTCGCCAGGTGATCGGTGACGTAGCCGTTCGATGTGCCTTGGGTAGGGATACCCGGCCAGATCGTGATCCTGAACGGGACGCCGCGCTCCGGGAAGTCCAGCATTGCCACCGTGATCCAGGACACGTTCGCGGATGTGTGAATGCCGCCGTCATGTGCTTGCGCTTCGCGCCAATGCAAACCCGCGATGTCGTGGCGACTCGGCACATGTATTCTTTAGCGCCCACGATGTAATCATCGGGCTCCATGATGACGCCCAAAGCATCATGGCGTTACCGACCCAAGCGATCAAGGAAAGCGAGGCTACGCGGGCGACGTGCGCTCACTCAGGATGGACAGCACCCGGTTGGGGTCAGCGGGCGTGATCACCGGCCGGACCCACGCGCCTACGTCGAAAATAAGCGCCTTGTCCTTCGACGGGCGTTTAAGATCGAGGGGCGTCCGGGGCGTCCAATGCCGCAAGTCTCCCGCCCCCCACAGCCTGCCCTTACCTGTGAACGGTCCCATGCGCCACTCCCGCACGTTCCTAATCCGGGCGTACGGGATGCGCTTGCTCGTGCCGAAGGGGAAATAGTACCGTCGCATGGTGATACCGTCGTGACCGAGCGCGACGAGTCCATCGTCGTAGAACACGCCATTCATCATGATCATGCCCCTTCCTGCTTTGCGTACAGTTTAACAGTCGTACCTGTACGTGGTTATCGATGCGTCGAAGCGCGCGTGACGGCGCACCTGGACAAGGTGCGGAGCGACGTGACGGCGCACAAGCGCACAAGCAGATGACGGCCGGGCAGCTGATCAAGCGCCTCAACCCCCGCAGGCGGGGCGGGCCCGCTATCACCGCCACGTCGCCAGTGCCGACACCTTCTCAACCGTGGACGCCGCCATCTTTGGGACGATCTGGCGATGGGCCAAGCGGCGACAGCCGCACAAGACCATGGTGTGGGTCAAGCGGACATATTTCCGCACGCATGAGGCCCGCGACTGGATCTTCTAGGGCGAGGTCGCCGGGGCCAAAGGGCGCACGCCAGGGCTCGTGCATTATTGGGCACAGAGATCCTGAAGCGCGCGACGCAGGCGTCTCCACTGGGCGGCGCGCTGCGCTGCCCAGTAGAAACGCCGGTCGCCAATAACTCACGGGCCCTGGGGCGCACGCAGCAGGTCTGGCTGTTCTCAGCGGCCCGCGTGCCGCTCAGGCGGCTCATCAAGGTCCGCTCGAACACCAATCCCTACGACCCGGCTGATGAGGTGTACTTCGCGCAACGCCTCGGCGTGAAAATGGAGCGCACGCGCAGCGGCCGGCCACGCCTGCTACGCCTGTGGAAGGAGCAAGAGGGACTCTGCCCGGTCTACCACCACAAGATCACCACGCGCACAGGATGGCACAACCATCACCTGACCTGGTAATCGATCGGACACCACGAATAGCCAAGAGCTAATGCCAAGCCACGGACCACCGTCGTCTTTCCGCAACGCGGTGGCCCACCGATTAGATAGATCACCGTCGCGTCCTCTCTCCGGCCACATCCTTAGCATACCGCGCCTTGGTCTTAGAGAGGGGCTGTCGCTGTATCACCAGGGTACTTAGGGATTACGTTCCACTTGCCCTTTGAACCCATGTGCGGTCAGGTCGCGCTGTACGGCGTCATACAAGGCGCGCGCCTGACGAACGGCATCCTCCGCCTGCTCGGCGGCGGGATCGGGCCATTCACCTGGGTAGCGCGCCTCGACGGCCCATTCCGTCAGATCTGTCAAATCAGGATGCTGCTGGGTCAGCGGCCAGTCCGGCGGGATCAGGTTGCGCAGCGCGTTCAGGTTGTGCGACCGGGGCGCGTCGAGCTGGAGGAAGACCAGCACCGCTTTCAAAGCCTTCTCGGCGCCCTGTTGGGCAAGGAAGCAGGCGTGGCGCGGCGCGTACCACGACCGTTGGATCATGGCCTCGGCCTCCGTCAGATCCTCCGTAGCATAACGCAGCCAGCGCGTCGTAATGGCCGCCACGGCGTTGGCGTCGTCAGGCTGCATGGATGACTTTGCCCTCTACTAAGGCGGGGCGCAGGATCGTCCCGACAAGCTGGCCGCGCCGTGCGATCTCGTCCGGAGTCGTAACGACGACGTCGACGCCGATCGGCAAGTCGCGCAGCGTGCGCATGATCTCGACGGCCACGCCGCGCCTATCGTCAACGTCCGGCAAGACAACCAGTACGTCAATGTCACTATCCGCCCTGGCGTCACCCCGCGCTTGTGAGCCGAAAAGGATGATCTGGCGGGGCTGACATTGGCGAACGATACGCTCTACGATAACTGGAAGCGCCTCCGCAGTCGTCATGATGGATTCTCCTCGCGCCTAAGCTCCTATCTCGCAGTCTACCACTATACGGCTCACCCAGATGTCCCCAATGCTATAATCCTCACTGACGACTGACGACTTGGAGCATGCATGAACGAGGAGACGATCACGGGGTTCCTAGAGGGGCTGGCGTCGGGCACGCCCGTCCCCGGCGGCGGCGGGGCCGCCGCGCTCTCGGCCGCCATGGGCGCGGCGCTCATCGCCATGGTCTGCAACTTGACCATCGGGCGGGAGAAGTATCGCGCCCACGAGGAGACGCTGGCGCGCCTCCTGGTCGAGGCGACGGAGCAGCGCGCGCTGGCCCTCGCGCTCGCCGATGAGGACGGCGCGGCCTACGGCGCGGTACGCGCGGCCTACGGGCTGCCGCGCGCCACCGATGAGGAGAAACAGGCGCGGCAGGCGCGGATCCAGCAGGCGCTCAAGGGCGCGGCCGATGTGCCACTACGTACCGCCGCCGTGGCCGCCCGCATCGTCGAACTCTGCGCTGAGGCCCTACCTGGCGGCAACCCCAACGTCGTCAGCGACATCGGCGTCGGCGTGCTGTGCGCGCGCGCGGCCCTCGACGGCGCCGCGCTCAATGTGCGCACGAACCTGGCCCTGATCCGCGACGAGGCCTTCAAGAGCGAGACATCCGCCGACCTGGAGCGCCGCCTCGCCGCCGCCCGCCCACGCGCCGACGAGGTGGCCCGCCTGGTCGAAGATAGGATCGGCCGATGACGGCGACAGTGCTGGATGGCCGCGCCATGGCGGCGGAGTTGCGCCTGCAGGTGAAAGATGAGGTGGCGAACCTGCGCGCGCGCGGCGTCACGCCGGCGCTGGCCGTGGTCGTGCTCGGCGACGACCCCGCCGCGCGCTCCTACGTGCGCGGCATCGAGCGCGCCTGCGCGCAGACCGATGTCCTCTGCGCGGTGCATCGCCTCGGAGAAGAGGCCGCCGAGGTCGAGCTGGCGCTGCTGCTGGACCGCCTGAGCGCCGACGCCGATGTGCACGGCGTCATCGTTCAGACGCCCCTGCCGGCGGGGATCGACGCCGCGCGCGCCGGCGCGCATGTGGCCGTGGCCAAAGACGTCGACGGCCTCAACCCGACCAGCGCCGGGCGGCTGCTGATGGGCCTGCTGAGCTATGCGCCGGCGACGGCCGCGGCGGTGATGGAGATCCTGCGCCGCGCCGGAATCCCCCTACGCGGCAGTCGGGCGGTGGTTATTGGGCGCAGCGTCGTCGTGGGCAAGCCGGTCGCGCTGCTGCTGTTGCGCGAGGACGCCACGGTCACGGTGTGCCACTCGCGCACCGCCGACCTGCCGGCGGTGGCGCGCACGGCCGATGTGCTGGTGGTGGCGATCGGGCGCGCCAAAATGGTCGGGGCTGGCTGGGTCAAGCCGGGGGCTACGGTGATCGACGTGGGTATCAACGCGGCCGACGGGGGCGGCGGTATCGTCGGCGACGTCGACTACGACGCCGTGGCGCCCATCGCCGGAGCCATCACGCCCGTGCCCGGCGGCGTCGGCCCGCTCACCAACGTGATGCTGCTGCGCAACACGGTTAGCGCGGCGCGGGTGGCGCTAGCTGTACCCACAGCTACCAACTAATCGCTGGTCAGCCAGCGCGCCAGCAGCGTCGGGTCGATGTTGCCCCCACTGAGGACGGCGACGGTACGCTGACCCTCGACGCCGGTCTTATCGTGCATGAGCGCGGCGACGGCCACGGCCCCCGACGGCTCGACGACGAGCTTGGCCCCGTGGTTCAGCGCCAGGACCGCCGCGCGTATCTCTTCCTCGCTCACCGTCACGATGTCGTCGACGAGGCGGGAGATGAGGGCGAAGGGCAGGTCACCCAGGTGAGTCGCGCGCAAGCCGTCCGCGCTCGTGTCGGGGTGTTCCCAGGTCGCGATGCGTCCCGTGCGCAGCGACTCTTGCCCGTCGGCCGCGCCGGCTGGTTCGACGCCGATCACGCGCACGTCGGGGCGCTGGCTCTTGATCGCTAGCGCGATGCCGGAGATCATGCCGCCGCCGCCCAGAGGGACCACCACGGCCTGCACGTCCGGCCGGTCCTCCAGGATCTCCAGCCCGATCGTGCCTTGTCCGGCCACGATCATGGGGTCGTCATAGGACGGAATCAGCGCGCGGGCGGTCTCGCGCGCCAGCGCCACGCCGTACTCCATGCGCTCTTGCGAGGTCGTGCCCACCTGTATGACCTCAGCGCCGAGCATCTTCGTAACCGCGAGTTTGGCCGGCACGGCGTCCGTGGGCATGATGATCGTCGCGGGCGCGCCGAGCAGACGCGCGGCGTAGGCCACGCCCTGCGCGTGGTTGCCCGAGGAAAAGGCCACGACGCCGCGCGCGCGTTCCGCCTCGGGCAAGCCGGCCAGCTTGTTGTAGGCGCCACGCGGCTTGAACGAGCCGGTGACCTGCAAGTTCTCGGGCTTGAGTATGATCCTGCCGGCCAGCGGGAAGCCGGGCGTGGCGGGGTACAGCAAGGGCGTGCGCGCCACCACGCCACGCAGCCGTTTTGCCGCCACGCGCACGTCGTCGAGCGCCGGCTCGCGCGCCGCCGGGATTTGGGATGTCGTCGTCATCGTCGCCTCCTTGTTATCGTATGGGTGTACGTTATAGTGTTAGCATAGCTCGCAAGGCTCGTGAATCATAGATGGATGAGCCTGGGAGCGCGGGCGTCTCGCCCGTCCCCGGCGATCGCGAGGCGGACGCCGGGGACGGGCGAGACGCCCGCGCTCCCAGATAATGCGCGAACCTTGCGCGTGGGGAGTCCGAGGGAGTGGCGAGACGTACATGGAGATTGCCGCTGGCGGCGGGGCTGATCGCGCTGCTGGGCGTGACGGGGCTGGCCGTCACCCGGTCCGCCGGCCCCGACCCCGTCATCCGCACGATCCCCATCGGGCCGCGCATCACAAGCGTGGCCGTCGACGAGCAGGCGGGACGGGTTTTCGTCGGCACGTCCGACGCGTCTGACAGCGGCGGTCGCCTCAACATCCTCGACACGACGACCGGCGCCCTGATCCACGCCGACCGCCTGTCCGATGGCCCCGGCGACATCGTCGTCGACGCGCGCGCCGGCCACGTCTTCGTCTCCGCGGGGTCCAGCGGCGCGATCAGCATGCTCGACGCGCGGAGCGGAAAAGTCGTGCGTACGTTCTCCGTGGGTCCGTACCCGTCCGAGATGGCGCTCGATCGGCGCGACGGCCGGCTCTACGCCGCGACCCCCAACTTCAGCGCCTGTCCCCGCTACGTTACCAGCGCGCCGTGTAACACGGTCGACGTGTTCGACACATCGAGTGGACATCCGCTGCGCGCGTTCACCGTGCAGGGGCGTGTGGGGGCCATGGCCGTCGATGGACGGGCCAACCGGCTCATCATCGCCGGCGATGACGGCCTGCGCCGGGGGACGCTGAACGTGTTCGACGCCACGAGCGGCCGCCTCCTGTCCAGCGCCCGTATCGGGTTGCAGCTAGGTTTCCCGACCGGACGTGCGGTGGCCGTCGACGAGACGGCGGGGCGCGCGTTTGTGCTCAGCAGCAACTTTCCTACCACTGCGTCGGGAGACATCTATGTCCTCGATAGCCACAGCGGCGCCCTGTTGAGCACGCGCGCGCTGAGCTCGCTCCCGACCGGCGTGGCCGTGGATAGCGGCGCGGGGCGCGCGTTCGTCACCACGCTGGGTCCCGTGAAACACACCGGCGGCGGAGGCGGTCTCGTCCCCGCCGGCGTTGGCGGAGTGAGCATCCTGGACGCGCGTCGCGGCGCCATCGTGCGTACCATCGTCGTCGGTGTGGGCTCGTTCGGCGTGGCTTCCGATGCCCACAGCGGCCATGTGCTGGTGACGAACGTGGGCACGCTAGACGACTCCGGGTCAGGGACGTTCGACGGCGCCGGCAGCGTGACCATCCTGGACGGGCGTACCGGGAGGGTGTTACACACCGTATCCAGCGGCGTCTTCCCCGCCCAGATCGTCGTCGACGCGCGCCGGGGCCGCGCGTTCGTCGTCAACAATGGGGGGCCGGTGCGCGCGCACGACGCGTGGGCCTGGGTCCCGCCCTGGCTGCGCCGCGCCCTGCCGTTCCTGCCCCGCGCGTCGGGGGCCACGCGCCAGGCCCCCAGCAGCATCACCGTGCTCGACACCACGCGTTAATCCCTAGCCCCACGTATTCACTGGGAGCGCCGGCTTCTAGCCGGCACACGGTCGCGGCCATCATGTTTGCCAACACCGATACGCCCATATGCAAAGGCATGCCGGCTAGACGGTCAGCGGACCGACGCCGGCGCTCCCAGTAGGGACGCTTTTTAGTTCCGCGACGCCAGCGCCAACAGGTCGGTGAAGTCGTGTGGCTGTAGGTTGGCGAAAGCCTTCTGTCCCACCTTGAGGTAGCGCCACGTCACGCCGGTGAGGGCCGTGGCGTTCTCGCACCACAGGGCCGCCGCGGCGTCTTTCCTGGCGACGTCGACGTTTTCCTGCCCTTTCGTCTCCAGTAGCCAGTGCTCGCCGCCCTCTAGCCGGGCCACGAAGTCGGGGTAGTACAGACGCAGGTTGGCCGCGGCGTCGGTGTACTCGATGCAGAAGTTGAAGGGGTCGGGCAGCTTGGCGAAGGCGGCGACCTCCGGGGTATCCTGCAAGAAGAGGGCGAAGGCGCGCTCGAACTCGTTCTCGCAGGGCGCCAGATTGTAGATACACTTGCCGGCCTCGAACGCCGTCGGACGCGAGAAGGGGAACGGCGCCGTGGCCGAGAGCGGGCGTGCCGGCCCTTGCAGCACCGGTTGCATCCCCTCCACCAACTTGGGCCGCAGCGCTTTGCCGAACTCCTCCGTCACCACGTAGCGCGCGGCGTTGCGGTTCATCGCCGCGATGACGACCGGGTCGGCAAGATCAACCGGCGCGCCGAAGGCCTTGGCGGCGAAGAAGTCGCGCACCTTGGGCGCCAGCGCGGCGAATTGCGCCGGCAGCTTGAGGCTCTCGGCGATGCGCCGCGCGTAGTAGCCGATGAGTTCCTCGGCCGTGCGCGGCGCGGGCACGGCGTAGGTGTTCTCGAACAGCTTCTCCAACGATATAAGGTCGTAGCCCTCGTAGCGGAACGTCTTCTCGGCCGCGTCGCCCGGCTTGAGCGGCAGCGGCGGCGCGGCGAAGGCCATCACGTCGATCTCGGCGATCTCATCGGCCAGCGAGCGCTTGCGCTGCAACAGCGGGCTCAACACTGGCATGGCGATATCGTAGGCCGCCTTCTCGGGTTGGGGCGCGATGGTGAGGATGCGCAGCTTCTCCTTGCCCACCTCGAAGGTGTCGAGCTTGAGATCCTCGATGCGCTCCAAATCCTCCACGAAGGAGATAAAGTTCTTGTTGCCGATCACGTCCACGCGCTCGACGTAGCTCGTGCCCGCGCCGCGGAACATCAGGCGCAGGCCGCGGCCGATGGCCTGCTCCGGCAGGATGTTGGCCTTGGCGTTGTAGGGGCGCAGCCCCACCACCACGGTCACGTTTTGTACGTCCCAGCCCTCGCGCAGCATCAGCACCGACGCGATGGCGTTGACCGGCGAACCGCCCTCGTCGACCTCGCGCGCCACGCGCCGCGCCGCGTCCAAGTCTTTCTTGGAGACCTCGCCCGAGGTGTCGGTATGGATGACCAGCGTCCGCTCGCCGCCCAGTAGGTCGGGGTACTTAGTGCGCAGGTAGTCGGCCACGTCGTCGGCCTCGGCCGTGCTGTTCATCATCACGAACAGCAGCGGCCGTTTGCGCAGGGGCTCCAGCGCGTCGCGGTACTCGCGCCAGCGCGCCACGGCGGCGGTGAGGAAGCCTTCGTAGCGCACGCTGGCGATGTCGGAGTTGACCTCGGGGATCGAGGCTACGCCCTTGACCGGACGCTTGACCACGCCGTCGACGATGGCTTGCTTGAGCGGGTAGTCGCTGACCGTCCAGGCAAAGAGCCCACCCTTCTGATAGCGCGGCGTGGCCGAGAAATCGAGTTGCGCCGCCAACGGCGTGCTCTCGTGCAGCGTGCGGATCACGTTGTTCCATTCGCTGCCTTCGTCGTGCGTGTGGTGCGCCTCGTCGTCGATGACCAGCAGGCGTCCGGCGCGCGCCGCGATGCGCGCGATGAAGCCGGGCGGTTCGGCCAGGCTCACCGGCGGCCTGGCGCCGAGGACGGCGGTCATGGCGTCCGGCTCGTCGGACGGCTTTGTTTTGGCCGACTCATAGAGTTGCTGCACGTTGGTCAGGTACAGCGCGCCCTCGGTCGCGGCGCGCTCACCTTCGCCGCGCATCACGCAATCGACATCCCAGAAGACCTGCAGGCCCTTGGGGATGACTGGATCGGCCTTGAAGACGCGTCCGCCGGCGAAGTCGGTCTTGAGGCGCTCGAAGACGATCACGTTGGGCGCGATGACCAGGAAGGTGCGGGCGTAGTCGTCCAACTCCTCGCGCACGGCGTTGAAGTACTGCCAGGCGATGGCCAGCGACATCACCTTGGTCTTGCCGGAGCCCGTCGCCATCTTGGTGCAGTAGCGCGCGAAGCGGTCGTAGGCGGGCAGGCGCAGGTCGCTGCCCGCCGCGGCGAAGCGCTCCAGCAGGTCGGTGCGCGTGCGTATCTTGGCAGCCTCATAGACATAGATCAGCGTCTCGATGGCCTCGCGCTGCGAGTCGTGGTAGGCGAAGCGCGCGCCGTTGGGCAGGCGGTGGTCGGCGCGGAACCAGTGGTTGAGCAGCAAGCGCGTCGTCTCGGTGGCGCCGGGGTAACCGTTCTCGCGCCACGCGCCGACCTCCTGGCGCAGCGCGGGCACGCACGGCGCGGTGCGCAGGCCGCCGCTGACGTCGAAAAGCGGTTCCATCAATGCCGTCGCCGAGGACGATGAGGTGCGTGCCATGGGGTACTCCTCTGTGTTAGGCGCGATAGGCGCGGGTTTACGACTGAGATCGGTTAATCGACCGTGTATCGTAGGGGCGTATCGCATACGCCCTCGCGCCCTGTTCGTGGCCGCCGAGTCCAATTAGAGGCGCCGGTTTACGTCGTGCCCCCGCCCCCGACGCCGGGCGCATGCAATGCGCCCCTACACCCTCTCCTACACCGTTATATGTACATTGAACGAGATTGCATCGTCGTATGCCCTACTACTCGCGGGCGCGCGGGCGAAAGCGGCAACGTGGCGCGCTACGTCACCTCCACCGTGACCCCCTTGGTCGTGTCATTGCCCAGGATGTCGATCACCTTGACCATGACCGTATACGCGCCGGGCTCGTCGTAGGTGTGCGTCACGGCGCATTGCAGCGTGGGGTCTTTGCGGGTGCGGTAGCTCTGCCACTGGTTGTGGAAGGTGTCGTCACGGAAGTCCCAATCGACGGCCCAGTAGTCGATCCATTGGCTCCAATGCGTGATGGCCGCCTGCACATCGGCGGGCACATCGTCGGGCGGCAGCATGAAGCCGCGCAGGGACACCGTGACGGCGCGTCCGTTGGTGGCGAGGTCAAGCGAGAGCGCGGCCAGCTCGAAGAAACGGATGTCGCCCTGCTCGACCGCTTTCTTTTCCAGCACCTCGCGCGGGATGCGCTTGAACGAGAGGCGCACATTGGCGTCGGCGGCGATAGCCTTGGCCGTCTCATTGACCTCGAAGGCGAAGTCCCAGCCCAGCACATCGGCCGCATTCGTGGCCTCGTACCCCCTGGGAGCGCCGACACTCGCTGCCGCTGCTTGCCGGTCCCTGTCGTATTCACTGGGAGCGCCGGCATCTTGTCGGCCCCCGTCGTACCCCCTGGGACCGCCGGCATCTTGCCGGCCCCGGTCGTCGCCAGCGGCGCCGCTTTCCGCCACTTGCGTGCCCACGCCGCGTCCCGCCTTCCAGCACTCGCGGGCGATAGCGTACACATCCTCGGCCGTCACCGGGGCGTCGACCGAGCCGACATGCACGTAACGGCCGTTTTTCAGGCCGTGCAGCCAGACATAGCCGTCAATGGGGTCGGCGTGGTAGAGATCGAGAACAAAGCGCCGATACGCAGACTGCCGGGCCGCTTCGCGCTGCATAGCAGCGCGAAGCGGCCCGGCAGTCTGCGTATCGGCGCTTTGTGGCTCGGACGTTGCTGGACCAAACTCGGACGCCTGCCAGACCTGCCGCTCGTACTTGCCCAGGTTCTGCGCGGCGAACGGCCGCACATGCTCGATGCCCAGCAGGCGCTTGCGTGTTGTCTGAATGGCGAAGCGTCCCAAGTCGCAGGTAATCCAGCGCCGCCCCAGCTTCTCAGCCACGGCAGCCGTTGTGCCGGAGCCGCAGAAGCAATCGAGCACGAGGTCGCCTTCATTGGAGGATGCTTCGATAATGCGTTCGAGCAGAGATTCGGGCTTTTGAGTTGCATAACTAGCATTTTCGATAGCTTGTGCTGCAATTGGGCTGATATCTATCCAGATCGATTGTAATGGCACTCCAGGCATCTCTTCGAGGTAACGCTTGTAGCCTGGAACGCCGCCTTCTTTTTGGGGCCAATAGATACGGCCAGCTTGATCAAGCTGTTCTAGCTTCTCGATAGTATATTTCCAATGATTTCCACGGGTGTTAGGATCAACGCCATGCCACGTTTGACCTGATGAGCCTTTACGTGTGCCTGAAGCCATCAAATCACTGACACGGAACTGTCGTCCCGTGCCTTCCTCGATGTATCGATAAAAATTGTCGATATATGTTTGATCATAGGGCGTATATTGAACGTTATACACGAAGCCCTCACCTTTTGAATAGAAAAACACTACGTCGTGGATATGATTGTAGCTGTGCGAGTCACTGCGAGCCGAGGTGCGCTTCCAAATAATTTCATTTTGGCACTGTCCAAATCAAGCGGTTGCGCCACTCCGCGTCGCGGCCGTGGGCGAAGAAGTCGAGCGCGAGTTGGCGCTCGCGGGCGGACTCGTTGACCGTTTCGACCGTCTGGAAGGGCAGGGCCACGCGCACGGGCGCGACGCGCTTGCCGTCGGCGCTATACTTGCCGTCCCACACCAACTCCGTCACGTATTTCCTCCCATCGCAAGGTTTGAGTATCGTGTGCCTTTTGTGCTGCCAGTATAACGCAAGTAGTACACTTTGCAGTAGTATCGGGCGAGCGTACGTCATGTGGGGCGACGAGGATAGATTTGGGAGGGACGTTGGACGTCGACGAGGTTCAGAGACTTACAAAACTAGCCCGTAAAGCCCAGGTGCTGTAGCCCTGGGATAGCAGGGCTTCACGCGCTTTAGCGGCTTCAGCCCTCGTGCCGTTGCCCCCAAATGGTAAAATAGAGAGGACAGCGCCGGATGTTCTGGGTCGTCGTCACCCCGGATGTTCCGGGTGTTCCTGGCATGGATGGCGGTATGAGGTGATCCGCTCTCTGGAGACCGGCAACGGTCCTTCCCCGTCGTGCTTAAGAGGGGCGTCGCTGTAATGGCGGCGTTCGTTCGGCGGGGAGCGGTGCATGGCACTCCGCTCTCCCTTTGGGGAGACCGACAGCGCGGACACGGGCGGCCGGAAGCTCCGTGAATACCCACAAAGAGTGGGGGCTACACGAGAGAATCCCACGGGCTGTAGCCGTGGGAGTGTCAAATATCCTGAATGCTCATAGCGTTTTAACTATTGAGGTGGACCCATCTCAGGATATATGCGCGACGAGAGAAGGTAAGACGCTGCGCCGTGTCATGACTGTACAAGGACCGGAGTGTTTGCCCTTCTACCCCTATGAGTATCCAAGCCGTCGCAGCGATCTAGGGTTGGTAGACTACTCGGCCCGACCAGTAGAGGGCGCTACCATGTCGGATCTCGATCCGCTGGAAACAGAGCGGCTACGACGAACGATCAGCCGAAGGCGGGGCGATTCGGTCCTGTTGCCGCTAGACGACCGCGAATTGGCACAGGCGCTTCGTTTGGTGGAAACTCAGCACGATTCTCTTGTCCCAAACGTGACTGGCCTGCTGCTTGTAGGACAGGAGGCATCCCTACGACGTTTCCTGCCCACGTACGAAATCGCTTTTCAGGTATTGGATGTTCGCAGTAACGTCTTGACGAACGACTGGTTTCATCAACCAATTCTTAAGGCATTGGAGGCTGTCGAAGAGCGGTTCACCGCGCGCAATCAAGAGCAGGAGGTACAGGTTGGCTTATTCCGTCTCCCTATACCCAATTATGCCCTTGAAACGTTCCGAGAGGCTGTCAACAACGCCGTCCTGCACCGCGATTACACGAGGCGTGGCACAGTGCATGTGCAGCTCCATGCGGATCATCTCTTTATCACAAACCCAGGCGGCTTCCTAGAGGGCATTAGGCTTGATAACCTGTTGGTGCATGAGCCAAAGCCGCGCAATCCTCTTCTGGCAGAGGCATTCAGGTGCATTGGCCTGGTCGAAACGACGGGGCGCGGGATAGACAAAATTTACCTTGGTCAACTTTGGTATGGCCGTTCGTTACCTGACTACACGCAGAGTGATCGCGACGGCGTAAGGCTAATTCTACGAGGTAGCGGAGCCAATGCTGCTTTTGCCGCTTTTGTCTACGAGCAGGACAAGAAAGGGACGCCGCTCACCCTGGACGAATTGCTGACCCTTAATGCTTTGCAGCATGAGCGGCGTGTCGATGTGGCAAAGATCGCCCAGTTGACGCAACGAGGGGAGATCTACGCACGCTCTGTACTAGAGCGATTGGTGGAGCGCGGCTTGATCGAAGCGCGAGGGGAGAGGCGGGAACGTGTCTATCATCTTAGCGCCTTACTATATAGACAATTAGGCGCCCCAGCCGGTTACATTCATACGCATGGCTTTAGTCGCATTCGACAAGAGGCTATGATCCTTGAATACGCCGCCGTCCATGGAAGGATCACGCGACAGCAGGCGTCGGAGTTATGCAATATGAGTGGGGATCAAGCAAGCCGTTTATTGAGGGGCATGGCAAAGGTGGGCAAACTTCATGCGCAAGGAGGGCCAAGAAGAGGGTCTTTCTATGTTATTGGCCCTCTTAACTCCGCTATGGAACCCCAATAAGAGGGCGGTTATACGCGGTTATACGCGCATTATACGCGGTTATACGCGCATTATACGCGTTCTGACATCTCAACGATGCGCGGATAGGGGTAGGGTCTCTTAAGGTTGGATAACGAGTGTTGAGCAGGGAAATTTGTCGGGACATCCGATAGCGAAAGGGTGTTGTTGATGATTCGCACGGAGAAAGAGTATACGTTGGCGCTGCGGCGCATAGAGGAGGACCGGCGGCGTGCCGAGCAGTATCGCGCCTCGCTGGAACAGGAAGGGCTCGACGGCGAAAAGATTAACCGACTCCTGGAGCCTATCATGGGCTTTCACCAGGAGATCGAGGATGAGGTTCGCCAGTATGAGCGCGCGCGCAACCACGATATTGACCCTATACCTCTGGCGGCTATCGGCCGTCTGCTGATTAGTATCAGGATCGCCAACGGTTTGAGCCAGCGTGACCTCGCCGAGCGGTTGGACGTGCATGAGTCCGTCGTGTCGCGCGACGAGCGCAACGATTATCACGGCGTCACGGTCGAGCGCGCTCAACGAATCCTGGCCGCGCTTGATGAGGAGGTTGTCATGATCGTAGCGCCGCGATCAACGACGGAGGATCAGCCGCGGTACGCGGCTATGACGGCTGTTGGATAAGGAGATGCCAGCGCCTACCTATGGCGAAGGGCAGGGCGACTGGAGCACAATTTATACGCGATCTGGCTAGATCGCCGCGATCGCGACTCGTAGTAGTGGATCAAAAGCTCGACCCGCGGTAGGGGAGGATAGATGACCAAGCAGGAGCAATCGTATTGGGATCGCATCGTGATCGATCCTGATATCATGGCCGGTAAGCCTACTGTTAAGGGGACGCGGATTCCTGTAGACTTGGTGCTCAAGAGGCTAGCCCAGGATCTCGACACGCAGGCGTTGTTCGAATCTTATCCGCGCTTGACGGTGGAGGATGTGAAAGCCTGTATTGCCTATCAGCAACTTTGTCGTCATTATGGAGCGAAGAATTCGCATACGGCACGCTCCTGACGGAGAAGCGTGATGGGAGCAGACGTTATAGTCGAAAGGCGCGCATGTGATGGGGCAACTACGCCTGGATAAAGATGGTATCGCCCAACTACGCGCCCGGCTTCGTGAGGCGAATGGCGATGATCGGGAGTTTGACGCGCGTTTCGACCGCCTCATGAATGTGTTGCGCGTCGTTTTGACGCGTCTCGAGCACGGATATGGCGACGAGATCGAGCGAGTCATGGCTGTCGGCGACTGGGCGCAAGACGGTATCGACCTACGCGCCTTGCCCTATGATGACGTTATTATCCACATAGTACTCCGTTCCAACGAGCGCCCGTTCGATTTGTATTGGCGCATAGCCGGTGATATTTTTGACGATCTGCACGATGAGGATATCTTCGTGCAGTTCGACCTCGAAACGTTGCCAGAGTGGCGGCGCGCCATGTCGGTAGCCAGGACCAATGGCCAAGAGGGGGCCTTGGGTATCCCACTGTTGAGTTGGGCGTAACGAATAGGAGGTGGAATGGGCGGCGACGACAAGGAGCGCGCGCCGGCTAACCCCAACGCGACGCGCGACCACCTGGCCAACGAGCGCACGTTCCTGGCCTGGATCCGTTCGTGTATCGCCATCATGGCCCTCGGCTTCGTGGTCGCCCGCTTCGGGTTGCTCATCCGCGAGTTGGGGGCGCGGGCGCCCCGCCATCCCTCCGTTGGGCTCTCCACCGGCTTCGGCGTCGCCCTGGTCGTCTGCGGCGCGCTGTTGACGATCCTGGCGACGCTGCGCTACCGCGCCACGACGGGCGCCATTGACCGGAATAACTACCACCCCTCGCCCTGGCTGATCGCGCTCCTGGCCGGCGGTCTCGTCGTTGTGGCCGCGCTCCTGGCCGCTTACCTTGTCCTGACCGCGTGACGCGCGGGCGCTGGCGTGCTGGCATGCGCCTTGCGCCTGTCAGTGCAACTGACCGTTTCAACCGACCCCTTTGGTATCCTTACAATAGTATCGAGAGAAATCCTCGGCGCGATACCGACGCCGGTGATAACGCATCTATTTTTTAAGGAACCAGTGTGGCTAGTACTAGTATTGTAAGTAAGACTGTGACGTGTGGAGAACTGACGGCCGCCGACGTGGGGCGGACGGTGACGCTCATGGGTTGGGTTAACCGGCGCCGCGACCACGGCGACCTCATCTTTATCGACCTGCGCGACCGCTGGGGCGTCACGCAAGTCGTCTTCGACCCCGAGGACGCGCGTGAGGCCTGGCAGCAGGCCGGCGACGCGCGCAACGAGTACGTCCTGGCCGTCAGCGGCGAGGTGGCGCGCCGCCTGCCCGGCAAGGAGAACCCCGCGCTCGCGACCGGCGCGATTGAGTTGCGCGCGCGCGAGTTGCGGGTGCTCAACAAGGCCGAGACGCCGCCCTTCGTGATCAACGAGGAGACGGAGGTCAACGAGGAACTGCGCCTGCGCTATCGCTACCTCGACTTGCGGCGGCCGCGCATGAAGGACAACATCCTGCTGCGCCACCGTACGATCAAGTATATCCGCGACTACCTCGACGCGCGCGGCTTTGTGGAGATCGAGACGCCGATCCTCTTCAAGAGCACGCCCGGCGGCGCGCGCGACTATATTGTGCCCAGCCGCGTCCATCCCGGTGAGTTCTACGCCCTGCCGCAGTCGCCGCAGCAGTTCAAGCAACTGCTGATGGTGGCCGGCTTCGAGCGCTACTTCCAGATCGCGCGCTGTTTCCGCGACGAGGACCAGCGCGGCGACCGCCAGCCTGAGTTCACGCAGCTCGACCTGGAGATGAGCTTCGTGACCCGCGAGGACATACTCACCCTGATCGAGGGCCTGATGACCGGCCTCGTACCAGCCGTCGCGGACAAGCGCATCCAGGACAGCCCGTTCCCGCGCCTGACCTACCGCGAGGCGATGGACCGCTACGGCTCCGACAAGCCCGACCTACGCTTCGGGCTGCCGCTGGCCGGCGTAGGCGATCTGTTCGCCGATACCGAGTTCCGCCTCTTCGCCAGCGTGCTGGCGGGCGGCGGCCAGATCAAGGCCATCCGCGCGCCCGGCCTGGGCGAGATCTCGCGCCGTGAGATCGACGAGTTGACCGAGACAGCCAAGCGCTTCGGCGCCAAGGGCCTCGTCACCATCGGCGTCACGGCGGACGGCGTGAGATCGAACGTGGCGAAGTTCATCACGCCTGAGATCCGCGCGGCGCTGCTGCAGCGGTTGGGGGCGGACACCGGCGACATGCTGCTGCTCGTGGCCGACGAGCCCGCCGTCGTGGCCGAGGCGCTGGGGCGGCTGCGTCTGGACATCGGCTATCGCCTGGGTCTGGCCGACCCCGACGCGTTGGCCTTCGCCTGGGTCATCGACATGCCCCTGTTCGAGCCCGCCGAGGGCGGCGGGATCAAGGCGGTACACCACCAGTTCACGGCGCCACTCCCCGAGGACGCGCCGCTACTGGATAGCGACCCGCTGGCCGCGCGCGCCAATCAATATGACCTCGTGTGCAACGGCTACGAACTCGCCGGCGGCTCGATCCGCATCTACCAGCGTGACCTACAGGAGAGGGTCTTCCGCCTCCTGGGCATGGCGCCTGAGCAAATCGAGGAGCAGTTCGGGCACATGCTGACGGCCTTCGAGTTCGGCACGCCCCCGCACGGCGGCATCGCGCCGGGCATCGACCGCATTGTGATGCTGCTGACCGGCGAGGACAACATCCGCGAGGTCATCCCGTTCCCCAAGAACCAGAGCGCGCAGGATTTGATGGGCGGCGCGCCGACGCCCGTGACGCAGACGCAGCTCGACGAATTGCACATCGCCGTGCGACTGCCCCACCCGCCCACCACGCCCGAGGCGCCGCGCATAGCAGAGGAGGCGTGAGACGAGTGTTTAGTGCTGAGTGTTGAGTGTTTAGAAAAACTACTCAACACTCAACACTCAACACTCAGCACTCAGCACTATAATGAATGAGCAAGAGGCGCCAAACAATCTCTCCGACGCCGATCTCGCGGGCGCGATCGCGGCGCAGCGCGAGGCCATCGCGGCTTTCGAGCAGGAGTTCGTGCCGATGCGCAAGCGCTACGAGCGTCTGCGTGGTCGCCTGCGCGACCTCGAAGGTGAGCGCGCGCGTCGCGAGCTGGCTGAGTCAGGCCAGGGCGAGGCGTTCAAGCCGGTCCCGCGCCGCGCGGTCACGGTGGCCGACGCCGTGGCCGGCCGCGAGCGGACGTTGGCGCTGGACGCGCCGCTGGAGCGGTTCGCCTTTCTGTCGATGCGCCGCCAGCCCATCGTGTTGAACCGGGAGGGGGATCACGCGCGGCAACGCCTGACGTTCTATCGCGGCGTGGGCAGGCCGGGGGAACTCCAGGAGACGGCGGAGGCCGCGACGTTCGGTGAGGCCACGCGGCTCACTGCGGAGGGCTGGTCGCCCGGCGTGCCCGGCGTCGCCCTCAACCGCCTCGCCGTGTACTATCCCGAGACTGCCACGACCGGCTGGCTGCGCCTCGATCAGATGTACTTCGAGGAGTCCTAGCGTTTGAGTGGCGAGTTGCGAGTTCTCGCCACTCGCCACTCAGCAATTCGGGGAATACTCAACTCCCCCTAATGGGTACTGTGCCGGGCGGTGAAATCGTCCTATAGTAGAGCTATCGCCGAGGGTAAAGTAGTTAAGAATCCTGGAAAGGAACGAGAGCGATGGACGATCTATACAGCCTGGCGCGGACCCTGGACACCCTGCTGAAGGGCGAGCCGTGGCAGCCGCAAGAGGCGCGAGCCCTGTTGCGCGCCGGCCGCGCCCTAGCCCGTGAGACCGGGCGCCCCGGCACGTTCGACCAATTGTTGGCGTGGCCCCAGCCCACGCCGCCGCTGCAGCCACAGCCGTCGCCAAGCGCGGCATAGCGGCCTTGGTGGGTCGTGTCATGCCGGACCTGCGACTTTAGTCGCGGGTCCTGTAGGGGTGATAGCTGCCAGTTTTGCCGCGTGGTTTCTTGACACGCCGATCTCGCGTGCTATAATCGTCATAAATAGAACTAATATTCTATAAATAGAAAGGTGATGGGGGATAACCGCGACCACGGTTATCCCCTAAACTGTGTGGCGGAACCTGGGTTGCGCGAGGAGGTGACGAGGCGTATGAAGGGGGATGCTGAGCGAGAGTCGCGGCGCTGTCGTGGCGTCACCCGGGAGGGGCGTCCGTGCCGCCGTCATGCCGGTGATGCGCACTTTTGCCGCGTCCACGCCACGCCGGCGTTCTATGCACGCGCGTTGCAGCCGGCCGAGCGAGAGCACTATGCGGAGGCGCTCACACAGGAGGGGCTAGCGGGCGAGATCGCGGTGCTGCGCTTGCACCTGTTGCGGCTGGTTGAGCGCGGTGATGAAGAGCGGCCCGGCGAGATCCCGCGCACGGTCCATGCCCTGATCCGTGCGCTACACGGTCAAGCGGGCAAGGACGGCACAGGGGGTGAGGGCGGCGCGGCGCTCGACGCGGCGGTGCGCGCTGAAGGGCTGCGTCTGCTCGACGAAGGAAGCTCCGACATCCCTTGACCGTTCGAGAGGACGCGCGCATAGAGACGCGGAAGTAACTACATGGAGGGCATGGTTCCATCCGAAAAGGGGCTGCGGTCCATCCCATACTGATGCTATGCTTGTGGCGACCGATAAAGCAAGGACAGGTAGTGATGATCAAGGACCAGTATGCGCGTATCGCGCTGTATCTGGCGGCGCTGTGGGACGCGGCGCGGCGGGCCGAACGTGGGCAAGGTCTCGTCGAGTACGCCGCGATCCTTGGCTTCCTCGCCGCCATCGTCGTCGTCGCCATCCATTTTTTCGAGCCGGCCGTCGCGACATCCCTCAATAATGTGACCAACAGCTTTTAGCTATCAGCCGTCAGCTTTTAGCTATCAGCCGTCAGCTTTTAGCTATCAGCCGTCAGCTTTTAGCTATCAGCCGTCAGCTATCAGCCGTCAGCTGACGGCTGATAGCTGACGGCTGATAGCTAAGAAGCCCCTTCGCCGAGGCGGCTGCGCGGGCACTCTTTGTTCGGGCAGCGGAGGAGCCGGACGCGTTGGGGTCCGCGCGGCCCCTCTTCGACCTTCCACCTCACCGCCAGGCGACTCTCGCAGACGGGGCACGTCGTGATCCCCACGGCGTCGCGCGATTGGCGCGCTACGGGTATGATCTGTTGGGTCTCTCCCGGCCGCCAGCGCCGCCACACGCGCCGTTTCATGAGGCAGCCGTCCAGCGCGCGACGGTCGCGTACAGGTGATCAAGATCGAACGGTTTAGGCAGACGGTCGTCGACCTGCATCAACGTCGAGGTGGCACGGAGGCGATCCTGCGCCGACATGACGATGATGGGGATATCGGCCGTCACCGGGTCCGCGCGCAGGCGCTGGCTGACTTCCACTCCATCCATGCCCGGCATCATGATATCGAGCAAGATAACGTCCGGGTGTAGGTCGCGGGCGAGCGGCAGTGCCCCGCCGTTGACCGCCGCCAGCACCAGGTAGCCCTCGTCTTCGAGCGCCGTTTCGAGAAAGTCGACGATGAACGGGTCGTCGTCGACGACCAATACCGTGCCCTTTGTCATGATTATCCTTACCGAAGGCCCAGCGCCCGCCTATTTTTTAGTCGCCACATGATTTCTTCGACACTATGTTAAGAGTACCACCCGCTGTGTTCGCGGCCGCATGCAAGCGGGTAAGAGACATGTAGCAAGAATGCTGCCAGGTTGAAGTAGTTAGTAGCTACTAGCTACTAACTACTTCGTATGGAGGCGCCCATGCGTGAGACAACCGAATGGCGCGCGGGCGTGCGCGCGCTACTATCCGACGTGGAGCGTTTTACCGCAGTCGCCGGGACGCGGCCGCTGCGTCCCTATCAGGTCGCGGCCGCGCGGGCTATCGTGTCCAGCGTGCGCGCCGGTCGCGGTGACGTCATAACCGTCATGATGGCCCGCCAGATGGGTAAGAATCAGACCTCCGCCGCGCTGGAACTCTACCTGCTCAACCTTTTCGCCGGGGCGGGCGGCCAGATCGTCAAGGCCGCGCCCACGTTTACGCCGCAGCTCGTCACCAGCAAGATCCGCCTCGAGCGCGAGCTATCCGCGCCGTTCTGCGCCGGGCGCTGGCGGCCCGAGTATGGCTACACCTTGCGTGTAGGCGACGCGCGCATCCTGTTCTTCTCGGCCGACCGCGCCAGCAACGTCGTAGGGGCCACCGCCGACATCCTGCTGGAGATCGATGAGGCGCAGGACGTCGACGAGGATAAGTACCTGCGCGACTTCCGGCCTATGGCCAGCACGACCAACGCCACCACGGTGCTCTATGGCACGGCCTGGACGGAGGACTGCCTGCTCGAGAAGGCCCGCCGGCATAACGTGGAGGCGCAACGGAGCCTGGGGCGGCGCCTGCACGTCGAGTACGATTGGGAGCATTTGGTGCGGCTGAGTCCGGCCTACCGCCGCTTCGTGGAGGGCGAGATCGCGCGCCTGGGTGCCGACCACCCCGTCATCCGCACGCAATATCGGCTGGAGGCCATCGCGGGGCTCGGCCGCTTTCTCTCGCCCACACAGCAGGCGCTGCTGGCGGGGCGGCACGCGCGCCTCTTCGCGCCGGCGCCCGGCGAGGTCTACGTGGCGGGCGTCGACGTGGCGGGCGAGGACGAGCAGGCGTCCGACGCCGCGTTGCGCGCGTTGCGTCCGCGCCGCGACTCCACCGTGGTGACGGTCGGGCGCGTCTCGTGGGACGACGAGCGTGAGCCGGCGCTGGAGGTCGTGGAGCACTACCGCTGGACCGGCCACGACCACAAGGGGCAGCTGGCCGCGCTGCGGCGTCTGCTGCGCGAGGTGTGGGACTGCCGCCGCGTGGCCGTCGACGCCACGGGCGTGGGCGCGGGCATCGCCTCGTGGCTGGCGTCCGAGTTGGGTGGGCAGGCGGTCGAGCAGTTCATCTTCACCGCGCCGAGCAAGAGCCGCCTCGCCTTCAACCTGCTGGGCATGGTCAACACGGGGCGCTGCCGCGTGTACGCGGGCGACGGCTCGGAGGAGTATCGCGCCTTCTGGGCCGAGGCTGTAGCGGCGCGCTACGAGATGCGCGCCAACGAGCAGATGACCTTCTACGTGCCCGACGCCGCAGGCCACGACGATTTCCTGATGAGCCTGGCGTTGTGCGCGCACGCCGCCACCGCAGCCGCCGCCCCCGCCGCCGACGCGGTCGTGCGCCCCCGGGCGCTCAACTATGGGGACTAACATCCCGAAAGGGGCGCCAAGGCTTGACGTATAATGTCCCCGCGCCAAGCATAGCGCCGTACAACGGGCGGCGCGACAAGCCAGTGTCGCGCCGCCGTGCCGCCGATAGGACAGATGCGAAGGACGGGGGAATAAGTCGGGGCGCTGAAATAGTATATTAGGACTACTGTCCCATCGACGCGTGGTATAGTGTGATATGTAAGCGTGATCGGACACGGGCGCGGCATCGTAGGTTGCTACAACAACAATTATGCCGCTTGCTCGAAGGAAAGTAACGATGCTGACGGCTGGGCAAGTCGCCGATTATTTTCTGTTGCAGATAGACGAGGATGCAGGGGACGCAATGACGCATCTGCGCCTCCAGAAACTCGTCTACTACGCGCAAGCGTGGCATCTAGTCCTCGCGCGCGCTCCTCTCCTCGCTGAAGATTTTGAGGCTTGGGCCCATGGCCCGGTCGCGCCGAGTCTATATCGCGACTATCGTGATTGCGGTTGGCAAAGTATACCGCGTCCGAATCGGCCAATCGCTGCCGCTATAGGTCCGTGGACACAAGAGATACTCAGGCGTGTGTGGGATGTCTATGGCCGCTACTCGGCGAAAGGCCTCGAAGTTCTGACTCATCGCGAAGGGCCTTGGTTAGAGGCGCGAAGGGGCTGCATGCCTCACGAGCACTGCCAAGCCACGATTACTAAGGTTGCGATACGCGAGTTCTACGCCAACAATATGACGATTGATCCTGCCTACGCCCCTTTTGCCGCGCTACATGCAACGCGTAACCATGGCGAGGCGCGTGCGCGCCCCGAGAGCTATCGTGCTCATTTGCAGCCGGCCCATCGTTTTCGCACGGCTCCAATTGATTCAGATGAGCGGGCTCTTGCTGGAGTCGAACTATCGGCTCGGCTCGCCGCGGATCGCGGCGAGCCGTACCAGGCGCAAGGGGGCGATGCACGGGCTGTCATAGCGCGCCTGCGAAGACAGCAGAACGCGGTACACGAGACCGACGGGGCGTGACGCGGGACCGTATCACGATGCGCTGTGCGGCTGATCTCGCCAACCCCACCCTACTCCCCTACGAGGTAGCCATCACGCTGGCTGAGAAGCTTCAACGGCGCACGCAGGCCCCGGAAGCAGGCGACCTAATCGACGGCCTGCGCCAGCGGCCCTGCTACTCAATCCACGCGGGGCGGTATCGCGGCGCGACATGGTTCGATGCCGAGCACGACGTATTGTGGCTCCTGGCCGCGGGCTTGCACAGTTCGGGAGACCTCAACGACTTCTATAACGTCGCGGTGGGGCTCGAACAAGCGGGGCAGTTGTATCCGACGGCGCGAGATTACGCCGATCTCGCGACTGATGAGAGGCGCGACCGTTTAGCTAGAGAGGCCGCGGAGCTGCGCGCCCTTCGGGATGCGGTCGTGGCCGATCCGCAATCGGGCAAGCAGACGTATACGAGCGGCGACGGCCTCTATATCGAGATGTGGGGCGAGGTCATCGAGGAACTTGCCCTTGTCGCCGTTAGGGTCCGCATGTTCCGTTCGCCCGATCAATGGATTGGCGACCCGGAGCTGGCAATTCTCCTGGATGGATCCTTGGAGACGGACCATCACGCCGTGGCAGACGTGTGGCCGTTCTGGACTTTTGAGGCGTATATCCCGCGCCAGTTGCAATAGCGGTACTATGATAACAGGCAAAGGGGTGAGCGCATGATCGGAGAGATAACGCCGATGGACATAACTGTAGCAACCAGGTCTATCTCTGTGGCAGAGGATACGCAGATGATGCTCGAAGAGCTAGCACGCCTCGATGGCGTCCCGGTGTCAGACGTGCTTGCTCGCGCTGTCGAAACGTATTGGCGCCGTCGCATCAACGAAGCATCCGAGGACTCCATCAAATTTGTCGATATGGAGGCTCTCCGTGACGCTGAGGATGCGGTAGCGGCCCGTGCCGCGGAGGCCCGTTATCATATGTCGGAGCCAAACGAATTGAGCGACTTTGACCTGTTTGTTCATCCATAATCACTGTTGCGCAGGCGCTTCGGCGGCTATTCCTTGGAGCGCCTGTTCCGCTTGCTGCTCGCGCTGGACAGCGACGTCGCCATCGTGGTCCGCCCCAAGCGCGCAGACCGCGCGCGCCTGAGTGTCAGCGCGTCGTGACACCGCGGAGGAGGCCGTTGCGCAAGCGATTTTAAGCGATTCTATTGTAGGGGAGGAGCGTGATGGTTGCCGTGCCGGAGCGCGCGCGGGTGTGGACGTCCGCGGACCTGCGGATGATGCCCGATGATCTGGACCACCGCTACGAGTTGGTGGAAGGCCGCCTGGTGAGGATGTCGCCCACCGGCGGCTCCCACGGTCGCCGCTCCTCCGATCTCAATGGGGCGCTGTGGACCTACGCCACGAGCCATGGTGTGGGCGTGGTCCTGGGCGCGGAGACCGGCTTCAACCTCACAAGGCCCGGCGAGCGTCGGGAGACCGTCCTGGCGCCCGATGTGGCCTTTGTCCGCGCCGAGCACGCGCCCCTCACGGAGACGGACGATTTTCCCCGCGTGGCGCCGGACCTCGCGGTGGAGGTGGCTTCGCCCAGCGATACCCGCAAGCGCATGGCGGAGAAGGCACGGCGCTGGCTCGACCGCGAGGTCCGCCTGGTGTGGGTGGTCTGGCCGCGCCGGCGAGAGGTAGACGTGTGGCGGACGGGTGAGGCTGCGCCGCGCATCCTGACGGCGGTCGACACGCTCGACGGAGGCGTTGTCCTCCCAGGGTTCAGCATCACTGTCGCGCAGGTGTGTCCGGAACGGCCACGCCGCCGGGGACGGCAGGGCCGGTAACACTGCTTTCCTACCAGGTCGATCTTGAGGTAGAAGTCTTCTTAAGCCAGCGTTCATGCAAGATTCACCCTAAACCTGCCATACTATGTCAAACCAAGTTGTCATAACTGGGTTTTATAGAGGAGGAGTGCCCGCACGACGCCCGCCGCGCGCCGCGCCGTCACAGTTGACATAGACTAGCGCAGTTGGTATATCTGAGAAACAGATCCAACCGTGGGTCCGTGCCCCACGCCATGGCGGGCAGCAAGCGGGTACCGTGGGTAGGTAGTAAGGAGGTAGGACGCGTATATGTAGGAGTATGCGCGACTCGTCGAGACCAGTGGCTGTCTTTAGTCCCCTTTCTTTGGCGGGTGTTATGCGACCCGTCTAACAGGATTCTTTGGAGGATAGACGTATTATGGTAGCTAAGAAGGCTTTGCGCCTCACGGCCGCCGCCGCTTTGGCCGGCATGACGCTCGGCGTGGGGGCGGTCCATGGCGCCACGCCACGCAGCGCTGTGCGCGCGTCCGGCGTGGTGACGATTACCGACTGGCAGTTCCCCGACGGCTGCGGACCCGGCGCCGCCTCGGTGGCCAACCAGGAGCTCTGCGGGGCTATGCAGACCATGCTTTTCATCCCCGACCAGCACCTCAACTATTTCCCCTATCTGGCCACGGAGATCCCCACCATCAAGAACGGCGGGGCCAAAATCGTCGGCGGCAACCTGGTGGTGACCTACAAGATGCGGAACAACAAGTGGTCGGACGGCGTGGACGAGACGGCCAACGACCTCATCTTCGGCACCAAGGTCGAGTTGGCCATCGGCAACAGTCTGGGCATCGACCAGATTACCGCTATGAAGGCGGTCGACAGCCATACGCTACAGGTGACCTACAAGGGCACCTACGCGCCGTACTACACCATCGGCCAGCCCGTCCCGCTGCCGCAGCACTACTTCGAGAAGAAGTACGGCTCGACCGACATCAAGGCGATCGGCGCCAAGTTCGTCAACGACACCTACGGCAGCCCCAGCGATGTCTTCGACGGTCCCTACAAGATCCAGTCGTACACCAACGGGCAGAGCGTCGTGATGACCCCCAACCCAGGCTTCAGCGCCTTCCCCAGCAGGGCGAGCCAGCCGATGCCCGCGCAGATCAAGTTCGTCAACGTCACCGACAACGAGACGGGATTGGCAACGTCACTGCAGTCGGCCAGTTCCGGCGTCGACAAGGCTGAGGACTTCCAGGCCACCGACCTGCCCGTCCTCAACAACGCCAGCAAGTACCACATTACGAACCAGCCGGCGCTCACCGTGGAGCACCTGGAGCTGAACCAGGGCGGTCCGCTCCAGGACCCGAAGCTGCGCCAGGCGCTTCAGTACGCCGTCGACAAGGAGACGCTCTACCACGACCTGTTCCCGCAGGTTAGCGATCCTAAGACCTTCCTGCTCAAGAGCGTGTTGCCCAACTCCTCACCATGGCTCAACAAGAGCATCGGCGTGAGCCAGTACAACCCCGACAAGGCTAAGGCGCTGCTCAGGGCGGCCGGCTACGCCACGAGCTACTTCGGCTCTGGCAAGCACCTCTACCTGACCTTCGCCACCACGACCGCGCCGGTGCGCCAGAAGGACTTCCAGATCCTGAGCCGCTTCTGGGCCAACGTGGGCATCCATGTAAGCCCTAAATTCGTCAGTGGCTCGCCCTCGGCCAACGGCGGCATGTTCTCACCCTATAACCTCAACGGTGTGCTGGCGACGCGCCACTTCGACATCGCCCTGTTCGCCTTCACGGAGCCGCCAGATCCGCAGTCCGAGGAGACGAGCTTCCTGCCCAACTTTATCCCGACGGCAAACGTACACAGCGCGTCGCAGCAGAACTACAACGGCATTGCCGACGCGGACCAGGCCAACCTGCTGATGAGGGCGCGCACGGCCCTCGATTCTAGCCAGCGCCATGCCCTGTTCAACCAGTGGCAGAGCCTGGTGAACAGCCGCGTGTACTTCATCATGCTGTACGCGCGCAGCAACATCACCGCCGACAACGGGCACATCGGCAACTTCAAGCCGAATCCCACCAGCGTCGGCAACGACTGGAACGCCTACGAGTGGTACGCTAAGTAGTTGGGATTAAGAGTCCCGGCGGAGACAGGGACGCGGCCGCGTCCCTGTCTCCGCTATCATCCATCATTGTGTAAGGACAGGGTTTGCGCCTGTCCATGTATACTGACCTAAAACGTGTTCCTGTCCATGTATACTGACCTAAAAGATGGTGGGGTAACGAGATGATAGCGTTTATCGTGCGCCGCACCTTGCAGGCGCTGCTCATCCTGGTCGGGTTGTCGGTCTTTTTCTTCGCCATGCTGTGGGCCTCGCCGGGCGGCCCATGCGCCCATATCTTGGCCACACCGAGCCCCAACGCGCAGGGGCAGTACAACGCCTGCGTTCAGGCGCGCGGCCTCAACGACCCGCTCCCGGTGCAGTACGCGCACTGGGTCAACCTGGCCATCCACGGCGACTTCGGGACCGACTACACGGGCCTGCCCGTGCTCGATACGATCAAGCTGCGCTTGCCCGCCACGATTTTGCTCATGGGTCTCTCCTATATTTTGCAGCAATTGATCGCGCTGCCTCTGGGCATCATAAGCGCCCTGAAGCGCTATACAGTCGTCGATCAGGCGCTGACGCTGCTCGCCTATTTTTCCTTGTCGCTGCCCACCTTCTGGCTGGGCCTGATGCTCATCCTGCTCTTCTCCGTCGGCGCCGGCATTTTCCCGCCCGGCGGCATCACCAACCCGCAGACGCTGATTCCACCCTTTGGCACCGGCCTCTACTGGTCCTACCTCGTGCATCATCCCGCCCAGTCTATCGGCGACTTCTTGTGGCACCTGACCTTGCCGGCGTTGACACTGGCCGTCATCGGTATCGGCGTGGACAGCCGCTTCATGCGCGGCAGCATGCTCGACGTCATCAACCAGGACTACGTGCGCACGGCCAAGGCCAAGGGGCTACCGCCATCGAGAGTCGTGCTCAAGCACACCTTGCGCAACGCGCTGCTGCCGATCGTCACCAACATCGGACTCTACATCCCCGCGCTGGTCGGCGGCGCCATCATCACGGAGAGCATTTTCGGCTGGCCGGGCATGGGCCAGTACTTCGCCCAGGCGTTAGGCAACCACGACAATAACACACTGCAGACAGTGCTGCTGTTCACGGCTCTGTTTACGCTGCTGGGCAATTTGGTGGCCGATATTTTGTACGGCGTGGTCGATCCACGCATTCGGTACGACTAGCAGTTAGTAGGTAGTAGCTAGAATCTCCTTTCTAGCTACTACCTACTAGCTACTTCCTACACGAGCACGCTCGACACACGGAGATGAGGAGATGAGGAGATGCAGGATCCGACCGTTCTGGAACGCAACGAGGCTGTCATAACGGCGCCATCCACGGCACCCAAGGCCGTAGAGTCCGATATCACGACAAGACAGCTCTCGCAGCTGCAGTTGATCTGGATCCGCTTCCGGCGGCACAAGCCGGCCATGATCGGCAGCGTGATCCTGTTCTTCCTCCTCCTGATCGCAGTGTTCGCCCCCTGGATCACGCCGGAGAGCCCCTACAACCTGTTCTCCTATGACGTGACCAATCAGAACCTGTCGCCGCGGTTGAGCCCCGCGTGGTACTTCGCCATGGGCACGGATGACAACGGGCACACCATGGTCTCGCAGATCGTGTGGGGCGCGCGCATCTCGCTGGGCATCAGCTTCGTGTCGGCCTTCCTCGCCTCGTTCATAGGCATCATCGTCGGCGCGGTCTCCGGTTACGTTGGCGGTTGGGTCGACACATTGATGATGCGTATCACCGATGTCTTTCTCACCCTGCCATTCCTGCCGTTGTTGCTGCTGACCGCCGACTTGTTCGGGCAGGGCCACATAAAAATCATCATCGGGATCTTCGTGGTCTTCTCCTGGCCGAGCATCGCGCGCCTGACGCGCGCCTCGTTCCTCTCGCTACGTGAGCAGGAGTTCACCGAGGCGGCGCGCTCGGTCGGCGTGAGCAGTACGCGCATCATCTTCCGCCACTTGCTGCCCAATGCGCTACGTCCCATCATTGTGGCGACCACGCTAGCCGTGGCCGGTTTCGCCGTCGTGGAGGCGGCCATCGACTTCCTGGGCGCCGGCATCGCCTATCCTGACGCCAGTTGGGGCAATATTCTCTCCAACGCGCAGAACGGCTTCGGCTCGGGCAATTGGTGGTGGCCCACCTTCCCCGGCGTCTTCTTGGTGCTGACCGTGCTCTCGATCAACTTTATCGGCGACGGCATTGGCGACGCGCTCGACGTACGCTCGAAAGTGTAAGTGACGATGGCGAGTGACACGGATCTCCAACCGTGGCTGGTCCCGCGCATAGCGATGTGGCCGTGGCCGCCCGATGACACCGAGGAGAGCGTGCTGGGGACGAACCTGCACCAGATGACGATTACCAACCTGCGCTGGGGCATCAACGAGATCGCGCGTCTGCACACGGCGCCCGGCGCGGCGGTCCCCTGGCAGGCGCACAGCCAGTCGATCATGATGGGCTTCGCGCGCGCCGATGGCTCGCGCTACAAAACGCTACCCGACGTGTTCGTCTACGACCACCCCATCGATCAGAACCGCCCGTCGCTCGCGGTCGGGCTCGATGGTCCGCCCATCCTCATCATCGAGGCGCTCAGCGAATCGACCTACGACTCCGACCTCGGCATGGACGACGGCAAGGGTTACAGCTATGCCCACGCGGGCGTCCAGGAATACTTGGCGCTCGACCCGACCGGCGCCTACGTGCCAGAAGGAGGACGCGCTTGGCGTCTGGAGCAGGGGGTGTATCAGCCGTGGGAGCCGGACGCCGAGGGGCGTTGGCGCAGCGCCCAGATTGACGTGTCCATCGGCCTCGAAGGCGCGATGGCAACCGTCTATACGCGTGAAGGCGGCCGCCAGTTGCACGAGGGCGAGGTTGGCGCGGAGTTGGCGGAAACCATGACCAGGGGGCGGGACGAGGGGCAGCGTCAAGCGCTGCGGGTCTTGCTGCGGGCGCGCTTCGGAGACCTGTCCCAGGCCCTTGAGCAACGCATCGCCGCGGCCGACGAGGAGGTCCTCACCGCGTTGATCGAGCGCGCGGCCAACGCGACGAGCCTCGATGCGCTCTAGGCTAGCTGTTCCATCACCACCATACGATTAGACATTGTATGGCGGGCGCGTTATCGCGTACAATGTGTACACATGATGACGTTAGGGGAGGAGATAGTATGAGCGCTTCACCGACGCCCGCGACAATGCCGATTACCGTTCGCCTGCCGGCCGACGTGGTCGCCAGGCTCGACGCCCTGGCCCAAGCAACCGAACGCAGCCGTACCTACTGGGTGCAAGAGGCCCTCGAAGATGTGATCGAGCGTGAGTTGTGGCAAGTGCGTGAGATCGAAGAGACCATCGCCGAGGATGACGCGCATCCAGACGAGGGTATGACCGGCAATGAGTTCGAGGCGTGGATGATCGAGAACGGCTTGACCACGCGTGAGGCGCTGGACCAAACCGCATGATATTGCATTTGATACTATAACAGCGGGATGGAGATGGAGGGCGATGGCGAAGCGCGAGAAGAGGATCGAGGCGCTGCGAAGCAACCCACGGACTGTACATCCTGAGGAACTAGATGTCATCTTACGGAGTGTAGGGTTCGTGGTGGCAGGGCAGAAAGGCAGCCATAGGAGATACCGGCGTGGCAATGATGCTCTAACCGTCCCTCAGCACGATCCGCTCGATGTCGCGTACGTCAAGCAAGCCCTTGATCTTATCGATCAGGATAGATCGAGCATAGATGAGGAGGGATAAAAGGTGGATTCAGTGGCTAACGGTGGGGTTGCCGTGGACGTGGCGGCGGAGGTTGCGCGCTATATGGCCCTGCCTTACCGCATCGAATTGATCCCGGGGGAGACTGCATGGGTCGTGAGCATCCCCAATCTCCCTGGGTGCCTCAGTCAGGGACGCACGCCCGAGGATGCTTTGGAGCGCATCAAAGAGGCGCAGGAGTTGTGGATTGAGGGCGCTATCAGGGATGGTTTGCCTATCCCGACACCAAGCGGTGAAAAAGTTTGACATCCTACTGTAAGACTGTACAATACGCATAAAACGGCTATATCTCTATTAACGATTAAGGTGGGACCATATGGCTAGCGCACCGACGGCCACGGCGGGAACCAAGACCGCACAGCGAAACGAGACACTTAACCCCAATGGCACGCTGCTCGATGTCGTCGATCTAAAGACGTACTTCAAGAGCATGGACGGCACGGTCAAGGCCGTCGATGGCGTCGACTTCTCGCTCAAGCCGGGGCAGACGCTCGGCGTCGTCGGCGAGTCCGGCTGCGGTAAGAGCGTGACCTCGCTCTCCATTATGCGCCTGGTCGACCGCCCCGGCTTCCTGGCGGGGGGCCAGTTGATGTTCAGGGGCCGCGATCTGGCCAAGATCTCTGAGAAGGCGATGCGCGGTGTGCGCGGCGACGAGATTTCGATGATCTTCCAGGAGCCGATGACCTCGCTCAACCCCGTCTTCACGGTGGGGAATCAGGTGCGCGAGGCCATCACCGAGCACCGCAAGATCAGCAAGTCCGATGCGGACACGCGCACGGTCGATTTGTTCCGCATGGTCGGCATCCCCTCGCCGGAGCGGCGCGTCAAGGACTACCCTCACAACATGTCGGGCGGTATGCGCCAGCGCGTGATGATCGCCATGGCTCTGGCCCTGCAGCCCGATCTGCTGATCGCCGACGAGCCGACGACGGCCCTCGACGTGACGATCCAGGCGCAGATCCTGGAGTTGATACGCGACCTGCGCACCAAAAACAACACCGCCGTGCTCTTGATCACGCACGACATCGGCGTCGTGGCCGAGATGGCCGACGAGGTCGTGGTCATGTATACCGGCAAGGTGGTCGAGCACGGCTCGGTGCAGCAGGTGCTCAAGACGCCGAAGCACCCCTACACGGTCGGCCTGCTCAACTCGATCCCGTCGATCGGCCAGAAGGGCGGCCGTCTCAATGTGATCCCCGGCACCGTGCCGAGCCCGCTCAACCTGCCCAAGGGCTGCCCCTTCGCGCCGCGCTGCCCCCACGCCATGGCCATCTGCCGCGAGGAGGAACCGGTCCTGAAGACGCTTGATGATGGCAGCGCCGCGCGCTGCTGGCTGTACTAACAAAGGAGACACAAATGGCTGTGACAGAGGGGATCAGGCCGGCGCCGGCGACGCCCACGAACACGGGTGATGGCAACGGCGAAACGCTGCTCTCGGTGCAAAATCTGAAGACCTTTTTCCCGATCCAGGGCGGTATCTTCCGGCGCACCGTTGGCTACGTGCAGGCGGTCGACGATATCTCGTTCGACATCAAGAAGGGTGAGACGCTGGGGCTCGTCGGCGAGTCGGGCTGCGGCAAGACGACGACGGGACGCACTATCCTGCGCCTGAACAAGGCCACCGCGGGCAAGGTGGTGTTCGACGGCAAGGATGTCTTCGCGCTCTCGGCGAACGACCTCAAGAAGACCCGTGCCGACATGCAGATCATCTTTCAGGACCCCTATTCGTCGCTCAACCCGCGCATGCCCGTCGGCGACATCATCGGCGAGGGGTTGCGCGTGCATGGTATGACCAACCGCTCCGAGCGCGAGAAGACGGTGCAATACTTCCTCTCGGTGGTCGGCCTGCGTAAAGAGTGGGTGCGCCGCTATCCGCACGAGTTTTCGGGCGGCCAGCGCCAGCGCATCGGTATCGCGCGCGCCCTGGCGCTGCGGCCCAAGCTGGTGGTCTGCGACGAGCCGGTCTCGGCGCTCGACGTGTCGGTGCAGTCGCAGGTGCTCAACCTGCTGCAGGATCTCCAGCGGGAGTTCGGGCTGACCTACCTGTTCATCGCGCACAACCTCTCGGTCGTGGAGTATCTCTCCGACCGTGTCGCCGTGATGTACCTGGGCAAGATGGCCGAGTTAGCGCCGGCCGACGAACTCTACAGCAATCCGCTGCATCCCTATACAAAGGCGTTGCTCTCGGCCATCCCCGATCCCGACCCGTCGGTGCGCAAGCAGCGCATCGTGCTGCAGGGCGACGTGCCGAGCCCGATCAACCCGCCGTCGGGCTGCCGCTTCCGCACACGCTGCCCCATCGCCATCGACCGCTGCGCGACCGAGGTCCCGGCGTTCCGCTTGATGGGCGAGGGTCACTACGTGGCCTGCCATCGCGCTGAGGAGTCCTCCAAGCTGATGGGCAGCGGCAGCGTCCTCACGGGCAAGCCGTTGCCGACGCCGCCCCCATCGCCGAATGGGGCCAGCCTGCACTAACGATCGTCCGCGCTTCCGCCGGGCGTATAGCCATACGCCCCTACCCTCGGCGGTCGCGCGGCGCGTGTGGTCCCCGTGCTGCGCACGCTGATGAACCTGGCGCCACACTTGTCGGGCGTAGGGGCGTATGGCTATACAGTCCTGTCTGATTAAAATCCGGGGCACAAAAGGAGCGTGCAGCCGGGGTATCCTGAGGGCGTGATGTAGACGCACCACGCGCCCATAAGGAGACACCATGCCACA